>ENA-OREC01000220-OREC01000220.1-marine-metagenome-genome-assembly--contig:-NODE-220-length-18776-cov-14.348575_pt1 | contig 18776 bp, 8 predicted proteins | sample MGYA00248626_ERZ508543 | MGnify/ENA primary metagenome ERZ508543 (study PRJEB26211, sample SAMN05518279) | marine metagenome | isolation source: Puget Sound, Washington, USA | host: Bankia setacea...
TATATATATATATATATATATATATATATATATATATATATATATATATATATATATATACTCGTATGTACTTACCATATATTGCCATTGAATGGAATAACATACCAGGCCGATCTCTTTCACGTTATAGCATCATCTACAAATTGTCCAATGTCGTCTTATATTGTCTTTTTATAGAGCTACCAAACCTTATTCAAGCTATTAAAGATAACGTTAAGATTAACATATCAACATCACAGTCGGGCAAGGGTAAGATGAATGCTATTGATGGGAACACATCATACTTTCCGGACAGCTGCTCCTGTTGTAGTGCCACCCAGAGCAATGACCCACAACCGTATTGGCAAATAGATCTTGGGAAACAATACCTGGTCAGCATAATAGAGGTTATCAGTAGAGCCGATATAGAGTTTGCTGATGCAGACCGTACAATTCAAAGACAAGGTACATTGTATTCGACAAGCAACATATATATATATATATATATATATATATATATATATATATATATATATATAACCATAACACAGTATTGTTTAAAATGTGGGTCATTCTACCCAAACAACTAGAATAGTTAAGCAAAGTTGTCGTTGTTGAGTGAGACAAAAGTTGTTTTAAAGATGTTTCCCCCTTTTTGATTACTCCATTGCATCACATATGCGAGCGTCCTTAGCAAGGTGACTGCATACTTAATAAAATAAAACCAAAGCACGTACATGTTTTACTTGCAATCCACGCACACTTAAATTAGTTGTGTTCAGACAATATTACGACCTCTACAGTTACGGAAGAGAAACAGGGAGTGTTTAATTGATGTAAAGTTAAACGGGCATATGTTCCATTGCATAATGTAAACAGTTGTTTTACAAGAATGTTTTTCCTCGCATAAAGATTCAGAAAAGACGTCGATCCGAAGTGAATACACTAATCTGCAAATCCTAATTGGCAACTCCAGTTCAACCTTACACAATCTCACAATGACAAAGCGTATACAGTATCGATATGTTGTCCTTCTCAACGATCCTCAAGAATTCCAGTTTCTTAGAGTAGAAAAAACAGATGCAAGTACCATGACCATATGTGAAGTCAAGTTAGTCGAACCAGGTATGCTTTGTATTTTATATTGTTGAATGAAATCATAATCTGGAATGTATTCCTCTTCCGATATCCAATGTTAAGTATAATGCGTGTAACAATATTGCTTCTTGCTCCGTACAGTACCTAATGTATTACTTTGAAAAATAGTATTATTGTACACTATTTTATTAGGAATATGTACATACCTTTAGAAAACTATGCCTAGTACATTAATCTGAAAAATGCAAGTTCATGATTTGAGAAATGAGAAACGAGTCACACTTGGTTATAACATAATAATCAATATGTATTCAATGAGATATACTGCTATATAAGGAAATGATACACTAAAAAGAATAGAATATTCGAAAGTTATTACCCGTTCAAATATATGTCCTTACTGATTTGTAGATGTAAATAAGTGTTCCAGAAACAAGGAAATGTGTCACCGTAATGCAACTTGTAACGACATTCCTGGATCGTTTAAATGCGTTTGTAACGTCGGCTACACTGGTAATGGTTTCACATGTAGTGGTAAGTAAAGCAAGACATAATACACATACACAAAGCAACACCTTCTGAAACAAACACCGCTCTGTCGATAAGTGACATATTTAACAAAATAATGAGCATCACATCAGAATTTAATAATATATTGTAACAAAAGTTAAAAAAGTGTTATTGTAAACAGCTTTGAACAATGCACAACTTAAACACATTGTCAATAGTATTAGTTAAAACATACTTGTAAATAAAAAACACAACACTTCATCCGTGTTGTTTATTAATCGTGATTGTTTGAATAACGATAACACATATTTTCAAATCATTTTCAGATATCAACGAGTGTGACAATAAAGACAAATATTGCAACCAGCATGCCACATGCAAGAATACTGTAGGTTCGTTTGAATGCTCATGTCCAAGTACCTTTGAAGGAAATGGAATTAACTGTACCGGTATGAAACACATACTTTATTATATAAGTGTTAAATATCATAACAAAAACTAAATCTTAGACATATATTGTTTCGAAACCTGCTCCTATCAATTGCTTCTACAGGTTATTTTGCCAGCGTCGTCTTCCCAACACTTATATGTATCATTAATCGAGTTGCGTTTTATCAATTGGTTTGTTCATGTTTAATGCTACTGTTTCTAAGCAAAGCATTTACTATTGGCTAAATAACAACAGAGATAATGGGTCTATGGACTATTTTATTCCTGATTTAGCAGTTATATATCGATCAACGATTTATTAGCAAACCTGTGTTCCCGTTTGTGTGAATCAGTTTATGTATGTTTTAACATTAACACTTTTCTTTCAATCACCATCTACCGATACACAGATATAGACGAGTGTGAGAGAGGTACGCACACATGTAGTATAAACGCCGAGTGTATCAATACTATTGGTGCCTTTACGTGTAACTGCAGCGGGGGATACAGTGGGGATGGTCGGACGTGTATAGGTTGGTGTTTATGTTAGACCTTACAGTTGCATGATACAAATCTTGCTTCAAAGAGAGATGAATCAGGCACCACTGATCTAAGCTGAATGTATTTGATTTACAGCCAACCGACGTGACGTCAACGTTCGTTAGATAACACAATTTTGTATAGTTTTGGAACCGCTTGGTTGTTTGAAAAATAAATCAATACACAGGCTATCCACGAAAACACGTGATTTCAAACCTCTAAACATATGACATGTGTTGTTCTGATGGCATGTATCCATTTGAACGCCTTGTAATCAAATGATCCCGTTGTTTCCTTGAGCAGAAGACTCTACTAGTATTGCTTATCACTGATTGTTTCATGCTACGGATCCGAGCGTGATTTCACAATCAAACTGAACCATCGTTAAATATAATCCGAACAAACAACAACACATGTATATACTCTCTTCACTATGTTATACTTCATCACCTTTCAGATATCAACGAATGTAAAACCAGTAGGCATACTTGTAGCTATTACGCCAATTGTACGAACACCATTGGCTCGTTTAACTGTTCGTGCAAAGGAGGATACAATGGCGATGGGTATACTTGTGCAGGTATATACATTTGATGAGAATATATTATTTTCATTTACACGTGTATTTTGTCAATATCAGTTATATAAAGTGCTCAAACAGTGTTATGTATCTCAACACAATAGCTACAAACAATTCACTTTATTCAACTCTTATATGTTTATCGTCTTGCATGACCAGTCCTTGCTGAATAATTCGATTTCATATAATTGTATATTCTTCTGACCTTATATTTCTATCAAACTTGTTCATGCTTCTTTTTCTTTAAACATTTACTCACGGTTTACACTCAGTCTGCACTTTTTCACTAGGCGCTTTGTGGATAATGTCATTTCACTTGTGTGCATGTTACGCTTCAATTACGTTAAACATTACCTTTAACGTCTTTAATATTTCTTACATCTTTCAAGACATTAATGAATGCAAAGACGAAACCCCATGTCAAGAAAACGCGGATTGCCATAATTTAAACGGAACGTACACATGTAAATGTAGTGACGGTTACCTTGGAAACGAGACGCTTTGTTATGGTAAGTTTAAATTAACATTACATACTCTGTAAATAGCCCTTAATATAGATATTGATGGTTGGATTATCAATAACATGACTCTAGAACCTGTAAAAGTCAATTTGATGCGATACAATCACCGTCATTTATTACTCGGTAATAATAAAACCGTATATATTCTATAAAATAGTTAACACACGTTTGAACACAATCTGATAACCATGGAATATTACCTAGTACAACAGATGTGATTCAAATACATACACACACGTTAATAGTTCCATCTTAATTTAATATGTAAATGCATTCAATAAGTTTTCAAATCGTTTTATTTTAATAGACAAAAACGAATGTGAACAATCTCCATTACCTTGTCATGACCAGGCGTCGTGTACAAACACCAATGGGTCGTTCATTTGTACGTGTCTACGTGGTTATGAAGGAAACGGAAACTACTGTAATGGTAATAATAATTTATTTTGGCATTAATTGTACTTACGATTAGGCTTCTGTATATTTATTTAGACTGTTTGCATGTCAGAAAATTAGGAATTAGTGGTGTGTTGTTTCTGTTACAATCAATACTTATATGTGTGATACGTATTGTATAAAAATAATAGCTATTTGTCTTAAACAACACAAGTAACGTTCTTTTGTGAGTACGTAAGTGTTATCAGTAAGATATTGAGTTGTCTTTAACATCTGTAATAAATATACATAACGCTGTTATTATTACCTCGGTTATAAGCACGGCTCAGTGTGAATTAAAACCCTGAAACTATTTAGACATGAGAGGACAAGTATATCATATATGGTGGAGTAGTACATGTTATATGAAGTGGGTATTGACTATTTTCCAATGAGTACTCGTCGCTAATTGATACTGCATCAAACACTCTTTATTATATTTACTGGTGTCTGTCGCATTGTCATGACCAAGGGTCGTGTATCAACACCAATGTGTCGTACATGTGTATGTGTGCACGGGGTTACAAGGGAAGCGGACACTACTGCACCAATACTAATACTCTTGTATTATATAATTTAACATTTATTACGTCAATAATTAGGTTTCCTTTCATTAATGTAATTGATATACAAATCATAATATAAGGACTCAATAATGGGTTGCCTCCGTAACAGTAGTTTTTTTAGTGTATGATGCGTAGTGTTTAATAGGTGGTATATCGTGTTGACATACAGGTATGTTATTTTGTCAGACAACTTGTACATATTTTCTTTTTAGTTTGAGAACATTTTTAATAGCGATGTTTGCACTCCATTGTTTTTAAATATGTAATATATGATGTGTTAATAATGGTTTCATTTTTTGTTTCAAAACACTGATAGTATGTGTGTATGAAACAGAGTTGTACATATGTATCAACTATTCGTGTTTTGTGGTGTTCATGTTCATTTCTGTCCTTCGAATAATCAGTTGTTAACGGAATTAATATTATGCCGCTTTCTACGAGTTTTGTTTTATTTATGAAGATCTTCCTGTCGACATTATTGTTTGCAAATTTACACCGTATCAATGACTGTTTCATCAGTATTATTGTCTGTCATATTAAAGATATAAACGAATGTGAACAATCTCCATTACCTTGTCATGACCTGGCGTCGTGTACAAACACCAATGGGTCTTACATTTGTACGTGTCTACGTGGTTACGAGAGGAACGGAAACTACTGCACTGGTAATACTAACATACATAGATGTTTTGACATTAAATATGTTAACAATTTGGTATCTTTTTATTAATGTTAACGATGTACATGTCATAATATAAAGACTCAATGATATGTTGCCTTTGAAACACTCGATAGTTTTGTGTGCGATACGTATCGTATGAAAGGTGTTCTTTCTGTTTACCTACAGATGTACATTGTTGTGAAAGTTCGTAAGCTGTGTTAAACCTTAGTCTAACATATACATAGTGATTACAATGTATTTTGAAATCCAAAGTCAATGTTTAATAATGTTTCCCTCCAATTGTAAATATGTAAATATGTAATCTTTAAAGTTTAATAAGGCGTACTCCTCATCGTCGTATACATGGGAAGATAATTGTTGCACCCATGCATATACTGTTCGTGTTTGTTTACCTGTTATTTGTTTGTGTTTAAAATGATCAATTCTAAGCGGAATCCTTCTATGCCTCTTCTACCAGTCTAGTTTATGTATCTAATACGCCCCAACGACTTACTCTTGCTTATAAACACTGTACCAAGGACTTTTCCTCACCAGTGATATTGTCTGTCATATTCTAGATATAAACGAATGTGAGCAATCAATGTAATGTGTTGCCTTTGTAGCAGTAGGTACTTTTGTGTACGATACATATTGTATGAAAGGTGTTAGATCTTGTTGGCATCATTTGTACGTGGTTGTGTGAGTGCGTAATCTGTATTAAACCATATGTTAACATATACGTATTGATGTCTTTGAAACCGAAAGCAAATGTATATAGTACTGTTTTTTCACTCCACTTTTTAATATTTAAACTTTGAATTTTTAAATAATGCTTCGTGCTGAACCAAAACACTGACGTTATCCATGTATTCTAGGGAAAGTATTCGTGTACTGTGGTCATGTTATAGTTTGTCCTACATTAATTCAGTTATAAACGAAATCAAAATTAGGTCAGTTTCTTCCAAATTGGTATAATTTATAAGGTACGCCATAACAACTTAGTTTCGTTTCGTTAATCAGTAAAACTGAATATTACTCACCAGGACTATTTTCTGTCATATTGAAGATGTAAACGGATGTAAACAGTCACCTAGTAAAACATTGACGTATTGTACTGATACCAACGGGTCATACACGTCCTTATGCTTACATGGCAATAATACAGTGGTAATATTTGATATCGTATAAGCACTGTAATTCTTCTGTTCATTGGCTTTCGTTTGACTCATGACTCAATGCAAACACAATCCCCACGTCTAACATTAGCCTTATATCTAACCCTTCTTGTAAAACAATGAACTGAGCTACTCTCTTCATATTGCACAATGTCACATGTATGTTCCATCTATTGCATGTCACCTTGTCCTCTTAAATATACAGTTGTTCAATTACTAAGCGTATGACCCAGCTCACTTGCTTTATTAACTTGGCAGAGAACTTTTGTACCATCTTGTATGATTTTACACGTCTGTCACGTGAGGCAGTTATTCAATTGTACTTGCTTTAGGGTAGGCGGTACGTCAAATGAACCTCTTGTAGTAGACTTCATTACTGGTATTGTATTGTACAATTTCTGATTTAGTTTGCATGTTTTACATTATCTGATAAATCTAATATCGTTGCAACTGATATTTGGTAAGTAACCCATACTGTAGTCACGTTCATACGTCACGTTATCACTTAAATACATGTACTTACATAAACAATTAAGTTATATATGGAGATGTAACGAGTATTAAACGCGTAAACAGTACTTAAACTCATTTTATAAAATAGTTGAATGTTTTATCCGAATAAGTACTAGATATTTAAACGTGCCCGTATACCTTTGTAACATACATAAAACCTACTTACATCAGTTACATGAAGTCAAAAATTGAAGCACAAACAGTATAAAGAAACATCCAACTTATCATATGATCATGTATCTGTATTACTAGCTGCTGTCAAGGACACAGATCAACCTGATGAAGCAACTGTAATAATAGCTGGAACAGTCATTCCCGTGGTCCTTATATGCATCATAGCAGCTGGAGCATTCATTATAATCAAACGAAGAAGAACTCTAGCCAGTTCAAAGTGAGTATGATTAGAATATGGTTCTGTAAACTTAAATATTAAGACATGGATACAATTGTAATATCATATCGACTTTAACGAGAAGGTGAGCTGTTTTCTATGAGATGAATGATTTTATGAATGAACAATATATTTTGACATGCCAATACAAGTTCTTATTACTTAGTCAATATGATGTTTTAGACGAGAATATTATACATTTCGTAGCGGTGAACCTTATCGGTAGAGTAGTAAAAGATTTGTTTAAACGAGTGTATAGTTTGAACAGTGTGAACAGTAACTGTAGCGATGTGTGACGTGAATCCCCTAATGACACCATCATTTGTATGACTAGGAATACAGCGGAACCAAACTTCAATGACAAACACAGACATTCAAACAGAGTAGTGGCTTCTCAGGCAGAGTTGTCAGTAACTAAGAGTGTTTCTGTAAAGTCTGGTGAGTGTGCGTTCTTTAATAGTATTTCATCCGTCATGAGATAATTAACAATATGTACGCAATTGTGTTTATTATAGTATTCAAACTATTTTCGACTCAAAATAAACAACATTCAATACGGATGTGAATTTACATGTATTAACATTTAATACGGATGTGTATTTACATGTATTAACATTTAATACGGATGTGTATTTACATGTATTAACATTTAATACGGATGTGTATTTACATGTATTAACATTTAATATGGATGTGTATTTACATGTATTAACATTTAATACGGATGTGTATTTACATGTATTAACATTTACTACGGATGTGTATTAACATGTATTAACATTCAATACGGATGTGTATGTACATAAATTACGTCTCAGTATTTAATATTTGTTCCAAACGTAGACTCATTTCACAAGTATAATTATTTTTGTTTCGTCCATAATTAACGACCATATTAATTTCCTGTTTGTCATTTAACACAACTAGACACAGCACACGATGATTACTACAACTTCAACGAGGTACAGAAAGGTGTGAAGATATATGACCTATGGGACTATGTACACGATAATATGAAAGACGCTTGTGCCAGCTTTGCTGAAGAATTTAGTGTGAGTTCTTATTAGTAATCACTAATCATGCAATCAGGGTACAGTATACTCGGTAATATGGTTGAACATTAAAGTTATTGTACTCACGTCAAATAAGTACACTAGTGAGCAGATGTATTAACAATACAAAGTATATACGATGTCATAAAAAACTCCATATTAAGTGAAATATAAATATATTTATTTCATATTAAACAGCGATATTAAGTAGATATAACTTCATAAAAAGGTATATGAGTTTTCTGTGTAAAGCAGTCACGATGTAACACATTAACCAATACAAACGGTTAGTGCATAAACAATATTGATATAACATCTATGTCGTTGTCTTGCTTTGTAATATAGTCAATTGTTACAACGAAGATAACATAGAGACACCCTGTATATTGAATGGTTTAGCAGGGAATACACCGCTAGATTATAATTTACTAAGAGTAAACGGGTTGTGACTTTAATTATGCATGTATTTAACTGTTCACAAATATATATTTTATATTCACAGAAACTACCAAATGGATTACAACATAGCCACAAAGATGCTGTCAACCGTGTAAATAAAGGAAAGAACCGATACAAGAACATGTATGCATGTAAGTAAGAAGTACAAACCGATGACAATAACCCTTTCGTTTGTTAGTGTTTGTTTTTGCTGTCATCAACAACGGCTAAAGATGTATATACATACAGTGCAACTATTTTATTTATACTATGTACCATCTATACTAAATGTACAACTAATATGAATACATGTTGGTCTTTATTTTACTTAGTATATAATATTGAATAAAAAACAAGGACCTGCAATCAATTGTGTTGTTATGTGTTGAACGTTTTGATTACAGATGACAGTACGAGAGTCAAGCTGGACAAAGACTCTCCGGGTGAAGTGGACTACATAAATGCCTGCTTTATCGATGTTAGTGTTAACCTTTAATACTATCGTTGCATGTACATTATATGTGCAACCACTTGACATTATAAGCATCACACATTATACAGTGAGGATGTCCCAATTTGTATTACATCAGCTACGTTTATATCCTTGAAATACCAATAGTGTACTAGTGAATTGGCATAGCCTTCACACAACGTTAATAACATATATTGTTTTAAGTTTAAAGATTCCTTTGGACATGTATGAACCGTTCACGTCATTAACTGTTATGCGTATTGGTTCGTTTTCATAATAACATTACCACCAAAGACCATGTACTTATTCAGGGCATCCTAATATGGTTTGTTATTTTTGTAGGGTTATGGTAAATCAAGGAAATTCATTGCATCACAAGGTATGTGTATACATCTTAAATAAAGAGCCTTACAGTCGACAAGTGATATATGAAAGTCATGTTCTTGCAACAAAACGCTATAACTAAGTACACTCATCGCTTATTCATTATCTGAATTACAACTTAAATCATATACTATTAAGCTTATCTGACTGCAATGTATATTTGTGTATTCAGAATATTGTCAGATGAGGTGGAGAAGGTCGGGCCCAAACTCAATTTGACACACATTGATATGTATGTAATCAATTTATGTGCCAAGCTATCATCTTATTTTTCTACATAACACTTGCAGGTCCGACCAAAGACATGATAGATGACTTCTGGAGAATGGTCTGGCAACAGAAAGCAGATAAGATAGTTATGTTGACGAATCTGATCGAAATGGGCCAGGTACGTATCATATAAAAAAAAAAGACTTGTGGTGGTTGCCAATATATATATATATATATATATATGTTGTGACGTGTGGAATGCTTTTATGTATAGAAATACCAATTTAAAAAAAAATTGCATAACATTACGTTTGCTTAATTATAGTAATTTTGCATTATTTGCGTTTTACTAGCTTAATAAATGCTAAATGCACATAAAAGACACCCTTTGACTGCGGATCAATCATCTCATGTATGTAATACAATCGACTTCTGATGGTCAAAATAAGATGTTTCATTGCTATGTTATGTGGATTCTAGCAAAAGTGTCTGCAGTACTGGCCGGAAATCAAGAACGATGAATGTACTTACGGACATATTATAGTCAAACTTGTTGACACAGAGCAGACAGAAGATTATGTCATTAGAACTCTGCAAGTGAGAAAGGTAAATTGTGGTTCTGATTCAATTTCTCTGTATTTGACTTAAATCAACATATCATTTCAAAAACTAGTTGTAATCGCTTTTTTGAATTGAATAAGGTATGAATTTAAAACAGATAAACCATATATGTGTTGTGTACATCGTAAGGTAAACAATACAAGTACTGTTCAATATATCATTTAATCATCGTACATAACGAGGCAATAATCTTAATCGATATGTTGAAAATTGCTTTTTACCATAACGCTGTGTCGTGCATTTTTAGATAAATACATATTGTTGAGCTCTGAAATGTATGTCAACTTTAAAATCTAATGCAAGTTATACAGTTTCTATCCAAGGAAAGTGAAGAGGCAATACTTGTCAAACAGTTCCACTTCACAGCCTGGCCAGATAAAGACATCCCAGATAACGCTTGGTGTATTCTAGAGTTCTGGAGAGCCGTTAACATGGACCTATTCACGGCTCCTATTGTAGTGCATTGCAGGTATATTGTTTGTTAGTTACTCCAACATTTTCAATTATCTAGCTGATACCTTCAGGCTCGCGAAAGCTAAATAGTATTTTTCTTACTTTTCTTTGTTTTAATATGTATTAATGAATGGCATCACTAAAACAACTAGTTCGTGGATTATTTGCCCTCATCACATATGACGTTCATATCGCATGTATGTACACATGACGTCATTGTATTCATATATGTTCGATTTAATGTACTATCAACTCGTTCATGCCATAACTTTACGTGTTGTACTCACAAAACATGTTAACTTACAAGTAAGTTAATGCATTATTTAGTGCTGGTATCGGTAGAACTGGAACGTTTATCGCTCTGGACAATCTTGTGGCACAAGGTTTAGCGGAAGGTGTGGTTCGTCCATTACAAGTTGTTGAAGCACTGAGACGTCAACGAGTTAACATGGTCCAAACAAAGGTATACTATTATATTTTCATTGTGCATGTTAGTTTAATTATAAGATTGTAGTCGCTTTTAAAGAAGAACACGTGAAAAACAAAACGACATGTGTATATATTTGCAATATGTCAAACACGAGTGGTATCTATTCTAGTCACGGTGGCTGTCTGACTGGCGCAGTGTTAACATACTCGCCTCTCACCGCTGCGACCCGGTTTCGATACTCGGCGTCGGCATGTGAGATGGTCATGTGGTCACCAGCTGGCCCTATACTGTAGACAGATGATACATATATACAGTTGATTAACTGGTTCCCTTCCATTGTGTTATGTCGTAAAGTTATGCTCTCTTTCGACAAGCTGATATAGTTATGTTACTTTATTGTAGTCGATTGGTATGTTGGTCCGTCGGTAAACAGCTTTGGTATTGACCATAATATTGATATCAGAGAGGTATTGGTGTTCAGACAGTTTTAACTATTTCTTACAGCTGACAACAAATGGTATAACGAAAGCTCCGCGAAAGCCGTAGTTTGTCGTTATCAAAGTGTGTTAGAATATGAGTGTGGAACAAGTATCTATGTAATGCTAATAAAGGTCCTTGTCCAGGATATATACTAGGCCAATATAGCCTTGAAGCCAGCAGGCATTTGGTCGAGGTTTAACGCACGAATTTATTGAAACGATATGTAGCAAAACGTGTTTGAGATACAATATTGGTTAACTCGAAACGAGGTTACAACGGTCTTCAACCGATGACCTAAACCTCGTAAAAGCACATGATGCTGGGGCCAATTAGTTAAAACAGTTTGCAGTGGGCAACTCTATTCGTAAAACAATGTTACATTCACTTGTCAAATTTCCTTTTGCAGCATCAGTATGTTTACTTGCATGAGGCTCTAGCAGAAGCACTGTTGATGGGAACGCAATTCGTGTGGTCAAGACAGTTTATCAGTCTTCATAATTACCTGATGCAGAAGGAACAAGGATCGACATGCAGTAGGTTGGAGCAGCAGTTTAAGGTAAGACATGTTATTAAAGGCGTGTTCGGCAGTTTTCTTTGCGCAAGTGTGTCGTAGCCTCAAAACACAGGGGGACGGGCTCGAATCCCACCGGAGGCGTAACTGTTTTATTTGTTTAAATTTCTCCATATTTTAAAATCAATTGAATAGTTGTTAAAATGGTAAACTCAACAATGTTAAGGAATGTTTACCACTGTTTGTTAAAATAATAACAAATTCACTTTTTTAGGCAAGTCATTTTATATTTCGGGCTTTCTAAAAGAACTCATATTGAACAGAGAATAAAACGATGTACTTTTTTGCTTATTTAGATAAACAATATGTATACATTTCTTCATAAGAAGAAAATCAACTTTCTATCTAACAGTTTTCTTTTCACAACTTGTAAGATGTAGTTGATCAATAGTTTTGGCTCGACATCACGAAAACTTAGACAACAAAACAGTCGATATTTTTTGTTATCAACAAGTTTAGCACATTTTGTGTGAACCTTGTGTGCAATGACATCCTATTAATGCACACAATTTACATACCAAGCATTGTTAGTGTTTTGTTTCAAGTTAAGGACTTGATAAGTGAGATGTGAAAATATCCAAATACATAAAGTCAAAATTGGTGGCAAAGGTTCAACATCATTTTTCGAAAAAAAACGAGTACGATGACCTACTGTTTTTAGCGTGTTGATTTCATCATTAACTTTGTTGTAATATATGTAAATATAAAAATATATTTTTCGAAAATAAAACAAAACAATATAAAACGTCTTTAAATGTATTATAACTACTTTTGAATTGACCAAAAGAAGCTTGACCAGTACAATGAAAACCCAAATTAGACTAATATTGATCACAAACATTATAACAGAACACAACAGAATATGCAGTGAAGTTGTTCGTATATATTTAGATTAAACAATGTCAGAACAAAAATCAGTTTATATGTTTCTGTTTAAGCTTATAACTCAGAGTGCAGAGATCCGATCATCTGATGAACAGATAGCGTTTGCAGAGTATAGTAACGTTGACTCTGTGCTCTCAGAACGTAAGTATGTTTTTAAACAAACTTTAACAGATCAATTGTTCTAACCGGTTGTCAGAAGCAGGATACCGTCAATAATATACAGTATTAAATTGATGTTTTTCGTGTTTCATTTCTTCTAATGTAAACACCAACTCAAGTCTTAGTATACGTGTTCAAATGTATATAGAATTTCTTTGTTTTAGCGCAAAGTATACCTGTTCTTGGTAAAGCGACGTACGTTATGTGTTATAAGTATACGTGTTTGCACTAACTATTTAGCCAACTGTTTGCCGCTTTGAATTCAACATTGTGAGTTAAAGAACTAGCATGAGTAACAAGAACTATTATTTTACCTGTAATACTTAAAATACTATCTTAGGTGATGCGTATCGACCGGTGTTGAAGAATCGAGGATCACGAATAATACAAAGTTTAGGAGCTTACTTTCTAACGGTAAGTCCATTGACCTATATACTATCACACATTTATATTTGAGCAGATAAAATGTGCTGTAGCATTCGTAGAAAACTGATTTAGTTATTAGGTTATTCGTCTAATAACGTGTCAACCTTCAATTTATTTTTCTTATTTCTTTGTTGTTTTATAGCAATATATTTTAACAGTAAAATGTGCAATGACGAATACACTTAATTAAATTAACACTAATTGGAAACAATATGTGTGTACGTTTTGAACTTCGAGTACGATATCAACACCTCTATCACCAACGTGTCTTTCATAGTATAGGTATGTGTGTAGTGTTAATTTGTTAAACATGCAACGAACGTAGTTATACCGGTGTTTAAAAGTTCATATGTGAACATTTTAATTTGTATTTCTTTAGAACTTTGATGGTAAAGATACATACCTCCTGGCAAAGTCACCTTCTGAAAGTCAGATTGAGGAGTTCTTGTCACTCATTGAAGAGCAGCATATCATGACTATGGTGATGCTAACGCCGCAGTCCGACAACACGTATAAGGTACGATCAGTGACTAGTGCTTTTTCTTGCATACGCTATAATATTTGGCTTATTTTCTATTGAATAATATGTATCACGCCCATGCTAGTTTAAACGACATAATTGATTTTAGATTGATTATAAGCGTGCATATCAACTGGGTACATGTACATGTATTTAAAAAGTACATCATAATAATGTGCTTATAATGTAGACGATACTATACGACAAGTTCACGTTTTGTTTCAGTCTTGTTTAAGGTTAGGTGCAAACCAGCCGGTAGGAAGTTTGGAAGTCAACATAGCAGAACAGAAAAGTTACCAATCTTACCAAGAAACAACGTTCACCATTACACGATCAGACGTGAGTACATATACATATCTGTTATTCTGAGACTAACATCAATTACATGTATGTTTGACTTGAGTGCTGTTCAATCGGTCTCATAAATGTATCCACTCGATATTGTAAAGAGATTTATGTTTGACAATGTTGATTGAAATAAAACATTTAAGCATATGACGACAGAATCAAGAACGAACTCATAAAGGTGTGATACAACCAAAAGAAAATGTTTAAAAAACTAACACCTAGACCGAGCTAGACGACTGTTATTTTCGAAAGCTAAATTCTTGCTTATTGGCAATGTATAGTGGCAATCTCTATGTATAATATTATTTCTATACATATAGTTTTATATTGCTCATAAACATATTGAATCTCTCTAAATATACCTCTTTTAAAGCAGCAACACTTGTTTGTATTAAGAACGAAGAGAGAAAGTGGATGTGCCAGCCCATAAAACATGGCACATGCAGTTTGTAACATCATACGGCTAAGGCGCGGGGTTGTTTTGATTGTTTTAGGACGATGACAGCAATTATACGACAGTGAAACAATTCCAGTTTCTAGCATGGGAACATGGCTCAGATACACCAACCAGCATGACATCTGTACTCGACTTCTTCCATGCACTTGAACTGTGGCAGCCGCAATTGACAGAGTCAAAACCAATTATGTTCCACTCAAGGTACATATAGATTGAATAGATGTATCAACAGAATCTTATTCAAGTATTTTTTGAAGGTATGCAATTCGATTACACTAAAAAATACATTATCAGATATAAAAGTCAAACGCCATTAGGTCAACTGTAACAACAGGAGACTACACAAATACACGTGCACGTTTAGCATTTATTAGAAATGGGTCACAGTGTAAGTGTTATATACAGCAAAACATGTGAAGCGGTGAATGTTTGATAGTTGTACGTATACAAGGTTCAGTAGTTTGCTATTGAGAATGATGTTATGAGATGCAATCCACAGTCGCTAAAGGACATTTAGATAATATACAGTCACCTCATGTGTTTGTTAAAATTACCCTCAATGAATCAAATATACACGGTGTTTGGTTGTTCTGAATTGTGTACACCGTTTATGAGTGACGATTCATAGTCCCTAAAGGAGGTATCATCAAAATAAGAAAACGCACAGTAATCACGTATGCATGTTAAGACCACACTCACTGAATAAGATGTTTACCTTTTTGGTTTATGTTTATTAGTGAGGATGACATAAGGCTTGGACTCATGTGTGTGATCTACAATGAACTACAACGGATCAAAACAAAAGGTGGACATATCAATATAATGGAAACAGTGAAGTTGATGAAGAAGAGAAATAAAGAAATCATATGCAGTCCTGTAAGTAAAAGGGAAATAAGATATGTGTTTCGTTCACTGATACTGCACGTTTGTAAATATGTAGCTCTCAGGTGAAGATAAAACAGGTATAATGTTTCTAACGTAAAATCAATAGGTCATGCAAATATTTACTTGTTGATGTCATGGACGTCATACTATGTGTAAATGATAAAACAAACATAGCTAAACTGTTAGCATTATATTAACGTTTATCAAAATAATCAATGTTTCAAAGTTATACCGTTGTAATGGGTCTATATTGGTATATGGTTTCTCTTTTCAGCAACAGTACAAGTTTTGTTTTGATGCCGTCAAGGAAAGCTTGGATAGCAGTAATGTATGTTTAAATACGTAGTGAGTTGTATTAACATGCAAACTGATGGGTATTTAAAGTCCAAGTGAGGAGGAACTGTAATCTGTTGCAACACGGACATTGATGTTATGCAGGTTTAAACTTATGCGAACTAGTGGATTTATATATGTGTCTATCTTTTGCAGGATTCTTTGAACTAAACATTTCATCAATATCAATGTTAATAATATGTTTAATATTAATTTACACTGCCAAAGATATATAGTTCACGAGTATATGTAATTATGTACATATTTTTGTTTCCGCTTTTTACATATTTATGTATGTGCATTATACTATTATCGGTTTTACTTCAACTAAATATGTGTAAGTTGGTCAAAAAGTTTGGTTAATATAACAGCAACTAAGACAATACGCAAGTCTACGACACTAGACTTGCATCACGAGGTAAACGTATGTAACGTGTAATAAACGTCGATTACCCATATATTGTTTAGATACCTGATCATACTATTATCTGGCGATATCTGTTTAACAAATAATAAAGAAACATGAAGCTAGACTTACTTCTGTATATGTGTGAATACGGTTATAGTTGGCTAAGAAATGACCTCTTTTGTTGTATGCAATAATCGGCTACAATGTTCTGATGTTCTGTAGAAGTAACAGTAACTTTATTAAGAAGGTTACGACTAGCAATATCGTATATACTTTTGTTTAACAGTGTTCCATAAATAATGATTCAATATTTTAGTACACTAGTTATAGTGCATAGTTCTAGTCAACAATGATGGAGGATCAGTGCATTACAAAATCGGTGTTACATGTGTATATAATGGACACATGTTCTATACTCTGTTGTAATAACTTAACCATCTAATCCACCTAGTTCACAATTCAACAGTCTGTGTAATGAATTCACGAGTTTCTTGTCAATGTTTGCATACAATACAGTATAGTATTGTATACAAATATTGACCTGAAACTACGGAATATATCACATTGACTAATGCGTTGCAAAACAGGTGTTACATGTTTATACAATGGACACGTGTTCTGTACTATGTTGTAATAACATGACAGTCTAATCCACCTGTTTCACAATTCAACAGTATGTGTAACGAATTCACGAGTGTCTTGTCAATGTTTGCATACAGTACAGTATAGTATTGTATATGAATATTGACCTGAAACTACGGTGAATACTTTGTGTATATAATAGGCGATGTTAGTTGTGGTGAGATAGTGTGAGATATGACTGTGAATGCGACACAGTACATTTACCGCCACCTGGTGTCCTCGAAGAGTACACAATGTCGAAATCGGTACCAATGAGAATAATTTGAAAAACAGTGTTCATCTTGATATATAGCTGTTGTTAACAAATATAATAATCGACCTGTGTGATGATTAGGTAATATAATAAAAAAAACATTGTTAAATATGTACACATTGAAAGGAGGACTGTGTATCATAGAAGTATGTGTGTAGTACTGCTTTCTTACAAAAAAGCTTGTTCATGGTTGATCGTATTCTTTATGGAATAGTAGTTGTCTACCTTTTTAGTTGTCATTTCAGTTTACAGAAACAATGTAGACAACTATAATAACATTGCCTTTATCTTGTTCTTTCAAGTGTGTTCAGTATTATGTATTGTCGTCAATGACATGAACTGATAGCTCACGTTATGAAACGCTAACACCGGGTCTTGTCTAGATAAAATATATATTTACATGAATCTATCTGAGAATATCTTCCGTGTACGCTTTCTGTCCGTAGGTAATTGAAGGCCCGCATGTACATAGGGTAAAGGCGGTATTACGCACTACCAACGGTGGACGGCACTAGCTCCAAAATCCCCCCTACACAATTTAATCATAACATGAATTGTTAACCAGTCAGTCATAACCCAAAGGCTGTTTTGAAGAACTTACTTTCATAAATATACAATCAAGAAAACACCCACGCATGGCGTTAACTTACCTTAGTTAAACATATTATTCTAATTGTAATTTAAACTGTTACTTATGCGTTAAGAAAATATCAAGTAATGTTACAATACTAATGTATTATAACCAGATGCCTTTGAACATAACTAGTTGACACATCATGAGCCTACAGTCTACTATTAATAGAGTGATATGTTCAGAAGCATACGTACATACACCACATAACGGAATTCTATGTAAATCACCATTATATTGTGGACGTTCGTGGTGATACATACACCACATAACGGAATTCTATGTAAATCACCATTATATTGTAGACGTTCGTGGTGAT
>ENA-OREC01000221-OREC01000221.1-marine-metagenome-genome-assembly--contig:-NODE-221-length-18738-cov-11.223943_pt1 | contig 18738 bp, 6 predicted proteins | sample MGYA00248626_ERZ508543 | MGnify/ENA primary metagenome ERZ508543 (study PRJEB26211, sample SAMN05518279) | marine metagenome | isolation source: Puget Sound, Washington, USA | host: Bankia setacea...
ACATTTCAGACGTATTCATACAGAAATATTTCAAATCATTTGCATTACATGTTTGAGTTCAACAGGCACTATTTTTTACCGCATAACTACTCAACTTACATAATTATTATTATACTTATGCAGCTGCCAGGGCCCACTCAGTCGTAAAGTGTACCGTAGGTTCCTCATGTAATGCGAGGTAATTTACTAAAATGTATTATGGGTGTTGTTTTTCTACCATGAAATAGGTGTTTCAGCTCCAAAAGTGTACCCATGAGGTAGACAATATATAACAGACTAAATCTCATCAAGTGTTCACGATTAAAAGGCCTGTTTCATTTCCGTCCAAATTAGTGAACACCGCAATTTAAGGGCTCTCACTCGCATTTACAGTAGCGACTAAAATGCGCATGTAGAGTGAAATTGGACTAGTCAATAAAAGTAGATCTTTCGATATTCGTTTTGGATTTGCGGTACGAAAGACTACCGGCCGACAGTCTAAAAACTACACACGAAGAAGCAGACATTATGATAATTCAGCAAATGATTGACGCAGTTCACGAAGGACACACTGGTGTTGCAGTACTATCAGATGACACAGATGTGTTTGTACTGCTGGTATATATTATTACGTGGTGTTAAAACTATATTTATGTGTGATAATGGAATCTCCCGTAAGAGATAGAGTTGCATAGCTGTCAAGGCTCAGATGAAGCTGAGAGTGAGAAAAATTCTAAGGGGGGTGCAGGGTCATGGTCCCCCGAAAAAAATGATTTCTAGATCGATTGTGGTGTGTTTTAGGGACAGTTTCAGTCATTTTTTTAAAACAAAATTTCATTAGACTTGCATGATTTTTCCAGCGTGTCACTCTAACTTTTCAAATCAAGGAGTCGGACTCCTAACCTTTAAAATCAAAGAGTCCGAAAGAAAATTAAGGAGAGCGAAATAAAAAACAGTAAAATGCATGCACTTGTTTATATAAATCCGTTTTGGGGAGTAGTGGAGTCTTGCATCCTCTAAAGAATTGTTCGAAATGCAGTTATATCTGTAAGTATATTGTTTTCCACGGGTCACGCGATTGAAGTCTTTCAGTCTGCATCTTTGTACTTTTATTCAGTTTCAAATTCAATTTAAAACGGGTATACATGACTTAAAGCCGCAATGAATCGATGATTTGTCACCTGTTTTCGCGACGTCGCCATTCACATAATTGCCGTGTTGAGAACCCTTCATTCTTCAAACCATAATGTTTTATGGTTAAGAAATACAGAAAATGGTTGTTTTGAAAGCTAAGCAATCGTTTTTGACGATGCAATATAGTGTTATCACGACGTCCCCGTTGTACTTGTACAAAGCCGGACACGGTCCAACGGACTTTCTAAATTGAGATAACAGCGTAAAGCAGGATGAAAAACTTGAAATAATGATCATCAGAGACTGTTTGCCATGTTCATTCCCCTTATGATTGACTATATAAATCTTTTTATTTCCATGGCAATTTTCACCCACGGCGAGGAGAAACTTCTTTATGAACTTAACTTCAGTAATAATAAAACGTTCTGCAACGTTTAAATAGTGTTGATTAATAAAGTCTCTGTTGTTATTGTTGTATTCAAAACTTTCAAGTTTGAGAAACGATTACAGTATTAATCTCAATCTTTACGACCATGTGTGCGGTTTTGCGAAAAAATATGAAGATCGTCGTTTACAAAATAAAGAAAGAATCAATGCTTTATTTGTGATGATATAACTAGATATGAATGAGATAGGTGGTAAAGAATATTCAATACCATTTTAGATGAATACATTGTTTAAGCTTGTGAAAAAGCGAAAAGAACTCGTATGAAAGTCTGACACAATATTAAGGTGTCTCGGACTACCGTTAGTGTCAAATGCTTTTTTAAAAAAGTTTGTTTACAAGATAACAGGGTATTTCTGATATATTTAGCAATATACGACCGCACCATCATAAACATTGAGTGTTGATGCTTTTTTTTTTTAATCGAGCTACTAGCACTATCAGACAATGCCATACTGTTTACATTGACACCGGGTAATGATTATTTTGTGTTAGTATTCATGTGGCCAAACATTAGATCAGACACATGTGGTAGAGTGGAATTTAGTACTATCCTCAGCATTACCATACTATCCTTTATAGTCGTCTACGCGTTACTTCCCTGTTATTCAGAGTGCATATATTTGTTATCTGTGGTTGTTTCTGACCTGAATAATAATAACTTTAAAAAAAATAGCAACAACGACAGTAAAATTGTTTATACATGTGTATTTAAAATCTTAACTCTTTGTTGATTTTATTGAGTTGAGTCCGGTTCTATCAGGTTAACTTGTTGTCAGACTTTGTGAGAGCCTGCTATTACTGCTGCCTCAGATCATGAGCAGAAAATTGTGTGGTACAATTGTACCTTCTATAATGTTGAGAAATAAACCAGATAGAGAATAATTGTACCGGTAAATATTGTGTTCTGTAGACAAAAAAGACATTTTCAAAGATATTAAATGCAAAAAAACACTATTATTAAAAGGGCTCAATGCCTAATAATTGGTCAATTTGACATTTGTGTTGATCTAGTGACTCTGTAGTTATTAAATATTAAAGTGAAGTTAAAACTTAGGATTTGACTTAACTTTTAGGATAACTTTAATACAGTGCTATCAAATACATGCAGTAAGTTAAACTTTGATTCAGTAGGAGGCCAGGACACAACTAGTTTTTCTCAATGGTTCCTAAAGTACCTTGAACCCCAACACAACAATTTGATACAGCCCTTACAGTTGTTTGTAATCATACATTTACTAACAAGACCATCCATTTTCAATCAAAAGTACTTTCAATATAATGGGTCTTGCTGTTAGAAACTCTCAACTTTGTCGGTTTTAAGAGTGGTCTTTATTTACTAATTACGGTAGCTCTTGTGTGATACTGGTAGTGAAACAAGTGGTACCCATCAGTATAGAATGATGTACCCACTCTAGCAACTGAGCCAATTAGTTTAAGCTTACATAAAAGCTCAATTAGACAAACCTTGACCATTAGTACACAATGACTTGAAGATGAGTACATTTGTATACACTCAAGTTATGTTAATCAGAGAGGAATTTAGATAGATGAATGACAGTAAGATATGGTAGACACATTAGTGAAACTTATTGGTATTGTTATGTTTCATTAACCCAGTAAAACCTTTACCCTATTTGTAGGATAAGAGATGTGTTATTTTGTGACTTGAAAGAAGCACATGTGAATTGCTACATTAAAAACATAATTTCTCCCAAACCTGGCTGAGAAGACCACCTCAAATTTGTGACTATAACGATCTTATCTTGAGGTTTACAGTAACATGAGTCATTGTAGTTTTTGGCTTCACAAAGTAGCAGTGGATAAAGCAACTTAAAAGAGTCAACATAATTTACCATATTTCAGAAATGAAGCAGTAACTTAACGAGCCCCACTCTTCACATAAAGTACTGAGTAGCACAGCAGGGTGTAGTACATGTAGTATGCCTATAAAGAAGCTTGCAGAGAAGTAGTCTTGATGTGTTTCATAACAACGGCCTTAAATTTCTATGATCCAGGCTAATCAACTCAGCATGCAATGTTCTGCCCAGGTTCTGAAAAGAAGGGGCCCATTGGTAACAAAAAATGGGGGCCATGTTGAATATGTGTGGGCCATAAAAAAATCAAAACAAAAGCTATATTCATAACTCACTTTTAAGATAAATAACTTGTTATATCGTTATATCACACAGGAGGTTTACATATGGAGAGTTAATAAGTTTATTGTCAACTTTCTTTCTCACAATACAGACTATCGAATCATCAATGTATGAGTTTTCTAGCAGCTTCATCTGACTTTCAAAGTGAAGTCATTCATACTGATCCATACTCTTTCGACCACATTTGTTGAAGATTACAGACTGTTAAACTTTACTGGCAGACTCTTTACTTTCATTTTCACTTTTGCAGAAGGGTGGGGAGGGGATTCATTTGATTCGAGTTCTGGGGCTTTTGGTTTGTTGTCTTGTGTGGTAACTGAGAAGAGGTTGAATTAGCCATTTATAACTTGTTGTTTCAATCTGAGACATTTCTTTAGTGCCGAGCATTGATAGAAATGAAGAGCTGTTCGCTTTTTTTTCATCTAGTCAGCCATAGTTTAACATGCGGAAACCATTTCTGATTTAGTCTCAAGAACTAATGAAAACACCCGTTACAAGCGTGTACCGCGAACCTGCTGACGAATTAAGATTTCGTTATCGGCCATGAATTACCGAATACCAATATCGCGGGGTCATCTAAGGGATTTTTGATGCGCCATATGAAAAATATGCGCGCAAGGGCGCGCTGTGGGCAGAACACTGACTGCATGAGTGTATAGAGTCTCATGTAAAGTACTATTATATTAATGGTCAAGGTTTATCTAATGGAGTGTTTATGTAAGCTTTTAATCAACAGCTGTACTATATATACTACAAGCAGGGAATATCTAAAACCCTATCTTTAAAACTCACCACATTAATACCCCTAAAACTGGCCATTTAAAAAGGATGGTTTGGAGAATTAAGTTAAGTACATAAAGTACATATGAAACTATGACTAAATAACACCATAAATAAAACCACCATCACATTTTGACCACTGGGGTACGTTTTCTCATTCAATTTCGCTGTTTGATAAATTTAGTATAACTGCACTTTGGGGATTATCTAAATGAAGAGATTAGTTTAAGATAGGGCAGTTACTAAGCTGGCGACTAATAATCAAGTACTATCTATATATATATTAGTTTATTATGTACAGTAGGGCGTGACTTTTTGTTGTCTGCATGTCACAAAGTATGGTTATTTTAAGTCCTGGTACTTAACCTGGAAAAACTTTTATGTGGGACAGTTTCACCAATACAAGCTTAACCTACCATGTAAATATCTATATGGTACAAGCTTGTGAACAAAAGGCATTATTGGATCTAGCAAACATGATATTTTAAAGAATTCTAAGGTATTTTTAAGACAGATAGATTTTAACACCCAAGCTGTTTGAGTGTTTATTTACATGTATAATAAAATATAGGTATAACTTTATACTAATTTATTTTAGTTTGATTGTGAAACAAGCAGACATCCCCCAGATACAAGTCAGATGCGCTACCAACTGCACCACACCTCATTATTAGTATTAAATGTGGACATGTAAATATTTCTGTGTTTACTAAATGCTCACTTAAATTGCAAGTTTAGTGAAATATAGAGCATGCGCTACTTCTTTTATAAATACATTAACATGTAGTACAATTTGTTCTTCTAACATTACTTTAATAAATACTGTATCCTTGTTTCTCTACAAATGATTTGCTCAGGTTATACTTATTTTGTCTTGAATCTATATCACGGTACAGTATTGGTCATATATATATGTATGTATGAAACTGAGTACTGACACTTACCAGAACAATCAACACTAATACTACATGTATATACAATTAGATGTTTAAAACGTGTTCATTACATGTACACACTCTCTTCACACGTAGATCCATTCATACTGACAACACTATGTAGTACTAGAGTAGAAACTATTCCACATTATATATAGATCTAAATAGCATGTTGAGATTTACAGTCACAGGTTAGTTCACCGTTAAATACCAATATTAGTATACCCAAGGGCAAATTATACACTAGTTGTGTCAATAAGAAATACACATTGTACCACTATACACATGTGTGCACTCACCTTTCGTAAAAATCCAAAAAAAGCACTGGTATAACTGGTTAAATGACCACAGCGTGCTAAATACACGACATACTAGTTGCTCCTAGTGGCACATAAATGTACATGTGCAAACTGAGAACACACTGATTACTAGTTACCTTCCCTTACCGAATTAACATTACAGGACATCACAGGTTACTCCCCTTGATCCTTGGTAAAACGAGGAGGATTTTAATATCGATTCTATTTGTCATTATAGAATAGAGTCTTCAGTTTACGATCATGTAAGTAAAACCTAATACAAGTTATAGAAAGTGATAACAATGACGGCCATAGTGTGGTATTTATAAGCCTAAGATGGTCTTCACTAGCAGTTCAATTGAAGAGCAAGAATAATAAGTATGTTACTCAAACCTCTAGAATATTCAGACTCAATTTCTAAGACTAGATGTATACTTTGTTTTTAAATTAAAAAAATGGATCTAGTAATATTTAAATCGCGCTGTTTTACAATGTCTGCAGCTTGCTTTTACCAGCAAGTTTTGTGCAGTACTCGTCATGCTCACTGGCATATTTTGAATACTTTGTTAGTTGTATTTGTTGACGTTGATAATACTATGGACATATAAAGGTCTGCAGCTGTAGCGGAGTACACGATGTTAAAGAAGGGAATATTTTAAGAGGTTACAATCTGCAATAGAAAATTGACTCATAACACTGGTATATATACAGCAATTTAAAAGCAGCCGAACTAAACTCATTGATTTCATTTCTGAAGATGACTGTGATTGTTCGATTTCATGGCATTATTCTGTGAATGGAGCCGAACAACATCTATAGGAAGCTCTTAAAGGTCCAAACGCTTACCGAATGAGTATTGCTATTCAAAACATGAGAGTGCAGGGATATTATAGGGCTGCAAATGATGATAATAACATCGAAAATATATTTCGTTACTATTTTATTATTGTCCTGATAAATGTGCTAGTACTGTATTGTTGTTAGCGTAAGGTAGAGGAAGAGTGTTTGTTCGTATTACTGTACATTACCCGGCCCCGGGGCATTATTTCAACTATAGCAATAGCGATAGGCCATCGACACGTATGTAATGTAATATATGAAGGTGCTAAAAATAAAATTGTTGTACAGAAGAAAATGATATTTTCTTTTTCGTTTGGTATTAAGTTTTAACTGTTTCTTAACATAATTTTCTTTAGTTTAGTTTTACGATAGTTTTAAATGATATCTGGCATGAACAGGACAACGGGCCATGGTACAGGCCAGCAGTGGGCGGGGGCATGGTAGGGGACATGGTAGGGGGAGCATGGTAGGGGACATGGTACGATACGGGGCCAAGGTTCGGTACGGGCCATGGTACAGGGGTATGTAAATGTAGAAATGACGACTCAAAAGTGTGTACATTTGTACTTTGTAAATGCGTTAATTAATGTAAAGTTAAGGAATACATGCTTTAAGTTTGTCTGTTTGGTTTATTGTTGTTGAAATAACGTCTAGAGGCGCATGCTGTCCAATAGTCAGGTCCTGCAAATGCTTTTTTATTTAGTTTTATTTATCCAGGGGAGCATGTCCCGGAACACTTCTAACATGATTGCGTACACATCATGTAGGCCATTGCTACGCCCATGGTCTGTGAGTAATATGATCATATAATGTCGTTTATGATAAAAAGAATACCAATTGTATAAAAATGTACACACTTTCTATTCGGATGAAACTTACTCTTTTTTACGTAAAGATGCAAACGGAATCGAGCATTAAATGCTCAACATCTGTCTGACTAGACGGTATAACATAAAACATGTATTATATCGGTGGAAGCATGCAGATACAAACAAGTGTTGCCTTAAAAATAGTCGGAAGAATACCGTTATGCGTAATACATGTACCTCCATAGATATTTTCAAACTGAAATTATTGTTTTTTTATTTACGAAATAAGTCAAAAACAAGATAGTGTTGAAACAAATGAAATAATAGATAAAACGTATGTAATTCAGGAATGTATTTTTGTCAATTTATCGTCCGCTTTTACCCGATGTTTTAAATATAAAGCACGTCAAATTGTGCGTTCTGACGGAGCTTCTTTCACATACGTCGTCAGATATGTATGTGTATGAATCATAATAAAAGAAGATAAGCATGGTTATGTGTTACATCTACTACTACTAACTACGTTACAGCATTCCTACAGAAATGTGTGAGTATCATCTCTTCTTGGAATGTACAGGCATACATGTATGTCAGCATGTCACATACTCTCAGAAGCTTGGACAGAATGTGTGAATGAAAATGTGAATGTTTAACACAGGAGGATACAACTTGTTGGAGCTTTATAAAAAAGAGAAAGAAATACGAACAAGAAAAAGACAACACCGACGGTTGAATGGTATTCGGTGCATTTTATGAGCATTTGTAAACTTGAATTAACCAATACAAACAAACACAATGACAGTTGGACATACTAATCACTGATATGTAAAACAACATGAACACGGTTATTGCACACTATAAATTAACATATCTTCATGAACATTGTAACGTATACTGCTCTATAAAGTTTGACGAACGTTACATTGGCAATAGATGTAGCTTCAACAATTAACGGCTTGAAAAGCTGAAAGTTGAAAGACTATATATGTACTGTCATATAACAAATGTGCAGGTCGTTATATAATGTCTGTTACAAACTGAAACTCTTCATATACACAGTGTATCCAATTAACGTGTCTCTCAAATACGGTGTAGCTGCCTTAATCGAGAATCCAGAACTCCGATAGTAACATCACACATCATACGTGCGCGAAACATTTCTACCGCTTTAAAATAAATGCGCCTGGTCGTGGTACAGCCGTCAGCCGGGTAGAGCAAATACTTCTATTGCTGATATCATCCTCTGTTATGTTTGTCAGTAAAACTTATTTCCACCAAGTGATAGCATCCATTTTGGCAGGTGAATAAAACGTGGAACAAAACCTGCAAGCTGGTTCCGTCCCTCGAATTCTAGAATCGTTCGGAGTTGCGTAATTTCTTGAGGAGCATGCCCATCGACATCTTTGAGGTGGTACTTCCGGCCTAACTCTGAGGTCAGCACTATTTTCCCGGACATTTTCATGAGATGTTGATCTGAAGCAAGACCGGCGACGCATTTACCAACATATTCTGGAGTCTCACATTTTTCGAGAGTATCTAAATACGTTGACGAGGTGGCTAGATCTTTGTCGTTTAATGTGGGGTTCGCTAAATCCTTTTTCAGTTTAGTCATGACAGTATCTGTTGAGACATTAGCGGGCCAGAGACTGATAAAGGCAACATTATGGTCCCGCAGTTCATGCCCACAGTCTGCCGCCATTCGATCACACGCTTCCTTTCCGATCCCGTAGGCACAGTTAAACACATACTTGAGTCCGGCACCACCGGATAGATTCACGATCAAACCTTGTTTACGGGGAACCATCAGTCTTGAAGCATAAATAGAGCAGATGTAATGATTTCGGAGTCCTACGTTATTCACTGTGTCCCAAAACGTCGGGGATTGTTCCCAAAATCTTGCCTCGCTTTTAAAAACCTCTAACAGAGCCGGAACAGCCGAGTAGGCGTTGTTGACAAGAATGTCTAACTGTCCGTCATTCTCATGTTTCACTGTATCAAATAAACGCTCAATATCACCGTCGTTGCTATGGTCACACTGTATAGGAACGCATATACCACCCCTAGCCACAATTTCGTCAGCGGTGTCCCGTAATGAGCCTATCGCATTTGCGCCTGGCTTTGGTTCTAGAGTTCTTCCGGTAATATACACTTTGGCGCCATTTTCTGCCAACTGTAGGGCGATGCCTTTTCCAATGCCACGAGTTGCCCCAGTAACGAGAGCGACTTTACCGGCAAGCTTTTTAATATTAATCTTTGACATAGTACTGCTTTCCTATAAAAAGAAACACATTGTTACAACTTGGCTTGCGCAATGTTCGTGTAGCCGGATTATAAACCAATGAAGCTAATTTGAAATTTGGTTTATTTTCGTGCATTGAAAGTCATTTATCAAAATGTACATGTTCTTTTTAAATAGTTTCATATGCAAGGACGACCAACTGTTATTGGAGACCACACGACTTTAAAAACCTCTACAGCATGTCCGTTTCATGAATCACCACCTCAACGAATAAGACCACATTTAATTCAGGCTCCTTTAGACCTTCTCAGTAAAAAGAACATAAACACATCAACAATTACTGTGTTCAAATTGAAGTACAAGTATTACTGTATAATTTATTTTGAAAAATATTACTTACTTTCTAATTGTATCACTACGTTTTTAAATTAACCTTTCCACTAAATAGTTGCTTTACTCTTCACTGAACAATTTCATAAAATAACGAATGGTATCTGTGTGCAGTTTATATACTCAACAGAGAGGGTATGTTATTAAGTGGTGAAACATGCGTACACGTGCATTTTCACTGACCGCGTGCTTGTTATTCACTCCAGGATGGAAACAAGAGAAAAGGAGTGGCCCACTTTATTGCGATTTTACTAACATCCCGTTTTCCACATAAGTTTGTTTAGGTTTATAACACACATTGTTTATGCCACAGGTTGTTTATGGCACATCTTGTGTATTCAACGAAAAGTCTACAGTACAACTATAACTGATCGAAGAACAAAACAAAGCTTCTCATGAGCATGAGGACAGATGCAGTTCAATCAATAGCATGTACGAGAAAACCTTCTCCTCAAATAAATAAATCAAGACAAGTATTATGTTAAGGCATACCATCCAAATGTTCAAGGTATACACCAACGATAGATACGAGATAAGATGCATGTTTACGTACAGAAAACAAGTTGGACAAGTAAACACATACTAATCTCCGTCAGGATATAGTGTCCCATAATACTGAGATGCACATCCGGTCATGTGCGACCTAGTTGTTGACCTGTATAAAGATTAAAGTTCATAACACATGATGTCCCGAGGAAATGAGCATTTAAGTCTGTCAAAATACTCCTTATTAGAACGTTGTTAAATTGCAACAATATGTTTCGTTCTCCATTACAATTCTCGTGGAGTTCACGTACACAAATAGGGATGTGTTGGATTAAGTTCTGCAATCAATGAAGCTATCAAATCAACTCTATATAGACAGAAGTTTACCATGCGTAATCTACATCGTAAAATAATATGCGTGCCTATTTAGCTAACTGTAAAAGATGGGATTTTCGTGAATGTTTTTTTTTTATCACAAACAAGTTATAACTATTTCACGCTCTTCACACCACCGACCTATCCTCACAACCAATGTCAAATATTCAGAGGTCAGTAAAACTTGTTTCCGCCCAAAGCCAATAACCATTTAGGGATACGTAAAAAACCAGGTGTAACCGCTGCCAATTTGTTGTAACCAATGTAACCAAACATGAACTTTAGTTGCGTCATATCCTGTGGCGCATGCCCAGGAGCATCTGTGAGACCGTACTTCCGGGCAAGGTCAGCGGTAAGTACAATTTTCCCCGACATTTTCATGACTTCCGAATCAGTTGCGAGACCGGCGATGCATTGACCTGCAAATTCTGTGGTTTCTGAATTCTCGAACATTTTTAGAGATTTCTTTGCCCGCTCTAACTGTTTCCCGTCTGCGGAAGATTGGACGCCCTCTTGTAGCATGCTCACGATTGTCTCCGTCGCTACCGGTCCGGGCCACAAACTAATAAAGGCGACGTTGTGTTTTCTAAGCTCTAACCCACAGTCGGCCGCCATTCTATCACACGCTTCTTTTCCTATCCCGTAAGCAGCGTTGAAGAGATACTTTAGACCACCGCCTGACGATATGTTTATAATCAATCCGCGTTTTCTAGGAACCATTAGCCGGGCCGCATAGACGGAGCATATGTAGTGATTGCGTAGACCTACATTGTTCACCTCGTCCCATACCCCCGGGCCCTGCTCCCAAAACTTCTTTCCCAACGTTACTCCTTGCATTATCGTATTTACAGCAGAATAAGCATTGTTAACAAGAATATCTAACTGATCGTCATTTTCACGTTTAACTCTCTCAAACAATTGTTCAATATCAGCGTCTTTACTATGGTCGCATTGCACGGGTATACACGTCCCACCACGTGCTTCAATTTCACGTGCAGTTTCCCTCAACGACCCTACCACATCCGAGCCCTTAGGTGGATCCAATGTTCTTCCGGTTATGTAAACTTTGGCCCCTTTCTCTGCCAGCTGAAGAGCGATCCCTTTACCAATGCCCCTCGTGGCCCCAGTAACGATACATACTTTCCCACCAAGAACGGTCATGTTGCCTTTTGACGTTTCAAACTCGTAGACGATACCTGCAATGAAAAAAGATTATTCCACATGTATTGCAAAACCTCTCAATACATTTACATGTGACATGTATTTGTATTATGAACACCCGAGTTCACCAAACAGTCTTAGTAAAACGTCCACCTCACTAGGATGGCCATTTCTATAGAGCTCTCTTTTCAGGTTCAAAATCAAGATATAAGTCTAAAAAACTCTTGAAACTCTTGTGTTTAAGGTGTATGGAAAGTGTTGTGTTCTATCTCAAATATGTAAGATTAAAAAAAACACGTTAAAGAGTACATATATACGAACATAAAGTTGATCAAATTATTTAGTGCACGAGATCGAATTTCCATAACGGTCACACATATCAAATAAGTATCATGTATCGTTGCGAAATAAGTTAACCATTCTGAGAAGGCTAGTTTGTAGAACACTCGATGGTTAAATAAACAAAGTAGGTTTATATTTTTTTTAAAGCTGTTTAACTGATCTTGATCCTGAACAAAACAAAAAACAAAAACAAAACACCATCACTACACAATACACACTTTATTAATCACTATTCCTCTTCAAGGTCCCACGGCACACAAACAAATTGTTGATTTATACGAAATTTTCCAGGGAATGTTCAATTTTCCGCTGATAGAAATACAGTGTACCGACCGTTGCAGACGTATGTCTCCCAGTATGAAAACAGCGTGTTTATAGAAACTATAACTTCCAGCCATGCAAATAAACTTAACCGCGAGGTTTGCAGTATCTTAAATGTCAGAAGTGAACAAGTCGAGTTAAGTATCATATGGGACACTTTGTTTGAACGTTAGAGAGAAGCTGCCTTGCGCATTATAACACACTTATATATTGATCTCAACTTTCATTTGCATACTTTGACAGATGAGTATAATGCTATCAGTTGTTTAAGGTTTAAAGCACAATGCATGTATTGATAACAGGCTGGACATACTTCATCTTGTATCACACAGTAAGGTGGCTGTTTAAAAATGAGTGAATAAAGACCACCTTGAATAAGAGTGGATTATAAGACCTCAACAATGAGCACACGTTCACATTGACTACAGATTCAATGTTTTAACTGGGAGACAAATTGAAATGAAATGACATTGACCTTGCATCTAGACGTAAAGTAGGAAAAGGGTGCGTTGCATTTCTGTATCGTGGGGTACTAGCCTCCATTACATCTCCAATTGAAATACCATGTGATAACATTATAGGTATAGAAATATCAACCAGTCCTGGACAGTACGTCAATGTGTTTCTAGTATACTTTCCATGTAAAAACCATTCAATAGATAAGTTTATGTATGCCGAACGTATGGCCAAACTCATTTACCTTAAATTATCTATATATCGCATGCTTGTCTGTATATATTATATATAATATATGTTCATGTTTATATTGGTAATAAAATATATTTAAACCAAGGAATCTGTGTTGAGTTTTGAAGAAAAATCAACTCAACATTGTGTTTCCTACTTTTAAATTGCCGGCAAGTACTAAACATAACTTAAGACTAACCCGTTAAATATTATTTTTGACGAGTTCAGTATATGATCATTAGGATATAGGACCCAGTTGAACAGTTGTCTATATCTTCCACAAGGGCATAATAAGTATTGTGTGGCTGTGAATTACAGATGAATATGTACATTTTTGATTTTGAGCGAAAGTCACAATGAATTTGAATCTGTCATCTACCTATGAGCCCCTTATTGTGCAGTGTAAAGGTAGTGTTTAATATACAGTCTAACGTTAACGCATGTGAATAGATTGGATAACTAGAACATGCACGTGGTCGACGTGGTCGGTGTTCTAGTTTCCATATCAAAAGTTATAATGTCGGTCTACAGTACAGCTAGAGATCTACATTCGACAACAAACTGACCTAGAGTTTTAAAACAGTTAACTATTACTCAGTCTAGTATCCCTGCAATTACCCAACGAGCTTGGTGAATGGCGGAGAAACATTCATGTAGCTCTTCATATAAAACCTCACGAGTTGTGTTGATTTTCGGAAACTCGCATTTTACACATCGGAAAAAACACGCGTGAGGTTATCTCTGTTGAACTATACCCCTTTCAAAGTGTAGTTTTGTCGCCATTCTGTGGATTGATGTTATTTATGTTTTAAATGTAACATACACTACTAGTGAAACATGTAATTCGATAATGGCTTCCACAAACCTTGTAAACGTTCGACAAAAATATCCTCTGTCCTTTACAAAGCACCGTTCAGTGGATCAACATTGACATAAGTTTTGGGATGGCCGATTCAAATATAAGAGAGATAACTCCACCAGACACGACTCGCATTACATATACTAAACCTGTGTACAGTGTACAGAAAAACAGCTTATAAACTCGTATAGCAGTATATGGTTGAAACATATTAAAGTGATATAAACTCACGTCATGAAATGAAAGAAAGAAAGTGATATAAATGTGACAGAAGCACACGATACAGACATTGTAGGGTTATATACAGATGCAGGCCTGTATATATAGTGTACATGCATGTATACGTGTTAATGGATGATAACTAACCTCTATCTGGTTTGGTTTGTTTATCTGTCATGCTACTCGTAATCTATATACATGTACATATTTACACTACATCTACAGTATGGCATTTTTCAAGGTAACGCTATATGAGCATGTTCCTTTTAAACTCAAAGTCCAATAGGATAATTTATATACATGTAAATAATTTCAGACTGAATATTTGTTTTCTGGTTATCTTTGTCATGTGCTTTCATTGTTCACCTTCCACCTGTCCATGTAGTTCAAGTTGCACTTCCAATACACCACAGTTATGCATAGTCTCATTAATTAGTATTATAACAACAAACTCACTAAACATCTATTTTGTTCATATAGTTAGCCCAGTCATTAAGTATTTTCATTAAAGACACGTTAGCTAAATACAGCATTTAATACACGTATATGAGTAACTCATTTTAGCAATAGGTGTAGATAGTTGTATATCATTTTATATCATCTTCACGTTCAATATGAATCTGTTGAACCTTAGTTGACGTAAGTTGTATATTTTTCATATAACTTTCTATGTACACGTATCAATTGAATTCAAGTTAACTTTAGTCGTTTCTCTTCTCATGTTCGACGGTATGAACTCCCATACTGCTCTGTTGTCGCTGATTAATGGAATTTATTGCCCGCTAGAGAAAGAAGCCACTTTGGGACACGAATGAAGCCAGGCATGACGCTACCCAACCACGTGTGTCCACTGTTCAACATTGCAGTCTTCACTTGACACATATCCATAGGAACATGACCTTCAGCGTCCTGCAATCCATATTTATAGCCAAGGTCACAGGTCATCAATATTTTCCCGCTCATTTGCATGACGTTAGGATCAGTAGATAGAGCTGCAATACATTGTCCAGAAAACTCCGGGGTTTCACCTTTCTCGAACAGTTCCTTCATGGCGCTAGCTTTCCTCCCCACTGTTTTAGCCGCTGCGTCTGCTACTCCACTGTTATCGCCTTTCAGCTTGTCGAGCACAGTCTCTGTACCTACTGCACCCGGCCAGAGGCTCACGAAGGCCACATTATGCTTTTTAAGCTCGAGCCCGCAATCCGCTGCCATACGATCACACGCTTCTTTGCCAATACCGTAGGCTACGTTGAACAAGTACTTCAATCCTCCACCCGAGGAGACATTCACAATAAGTCCTTGCTTTCGGGGCACCATTATTCTTGCTGCGTACACGGAACAAATGTAATGATTTCTAAGTCCCACATTATTCACCATATCCCACATTGAAGGTTCTACTTCCCAAAACGTCTTGCCCATCTGGTTGAAAATGGCGCTAACTGCTGAATATGCATTATTGACGAGCAAATCCAAGCGTCCGTCATTTTCCCGTTTAACTTGCTCGAACAGTTTTTCTATATCTTCATCCTTAGAATGGTCACATTGTACAGGTACACAAACCCCTCCCCTCGCCTCAACTTCCTTGGCTGTATCTCGCAAGGACCCTCCAACAGCAGAGTCCTTTGGTGGGTCTAGTGTCCGTCCTGTGATGTATACTTTGCCTCCCTTCTCAGCTAGCTGCAGAGCGATTCCTTTTCCTATGCCCCTCGTAGCCCCTGTTACAATGCACACTTTCCCTTTCAAAGACATAATTTCCCAGCTCTGTAAATCGCCTTATCCACAGAGTAGCGGGTGTGTAAAGCGGCTTAGTGGTGTATAAAGCGGCTTAGTAAATATAAGTTTGTTGAAAGTAGACTCCTACAGTTGATATAAATACATTGGTTAGCCTTGTTCTCAATGTTGACCCTTATGTCGATATCCCGGTCGGTGTGTAAGACTCGTCCACCACTAGATAACCACTTTGACCAACGGACAATACGTAAACTTATATAACCAACATCTATATTGTGTGAGTACACTTGCTATATCATGGCCATATGTACCTGACGCCATGGAGTAATTAAACGAGCTACTCATTCCAATTTAGACGTTATATGCGTATGCACCAACGACACCTGCGCACCCAACCCGCCCACCTTAAACTCGTCGATCATAGGTTTCTTACGGCGTCAGAATGCACCATCTAGTATTTTGGATGTCTAAGAATTCTCTGCAGTTCCAAAATATCGTTTCGAATAGAGTCACAATGTAGCAGTCAGCGTCCTTATTATCAAACCTTTTAATAGCCTTGGCATAGTAGAAAGAAACAAAATTGATTGCTGTTCATAGTGCTCTTTGCAGTTCCAAATTTCGTTTTAAATAGCGCCATAAAGCACCATCTAGCGTCCTCTTTTTTTCAAACAGGTCAGTCTTGACATAGTAAAAACATTATAAAATATCTTTATTAATGTATGACATCAGCCACCTATTGTTGTAATTCAGTGGTCGCTATTGTTTACTCTAAATAAGTGCCAGATCAGTGTTTATGTACTGTAGCAAGTTGTTCACTAAACACAAACTAGGAACACTTGCTCTGTCAATGATACTGTATATAAATCGATACGTAAAAATCAAACTGTTTCGTTTTTAAATGAATAACAAGATAAGAACATGGTAAATTGCTTTCGACCTTGGAAATATGAAAACAGATAAGAGATTGAACTTAAGGTATTTTGGGATAACAAATTTGACAACCGTGCAATGCGTTGAATTCGCATCTCCTTTGCCTTGTACACTAAAGACCAAGTCAGAACGGGTTTCCATATGTCTTTTTGTTGACCATAAACTCAGGTAACACATTATGGCCACGTCAAGTCAGTATTAGTCTTTACTACTCTTAAGGACAAAACACAACTGTTTTGCAGTGGGCTTGACAAGCAATTTATTCGTTTACAGTGAAGTAAACATGGCAAGCTGACAATACAGTTAATGTTGTTCAAAACTGTTAATAACACACTTCTAAACTTACACAAATAACATACTAAGTATAACAATATCAAAATACTGTTGAACGATTACGCACATAGTTTTCTTTTGAAAATATAACAAGGTATCCTGTTAATGTCAAACAGATAACATTGGCCAGAGTAAAAACCCAGAAATTAAACGCAACCACTGTGTAAATCAAAGCGTTGCAGATACTGACGTATTCACTGCTTGTAAAATGTCCGACTGTAGATAGCAAATATTGCAGCCTGCTTTATTAAGGAGTTTACCGGGATCCCAAATACCATGTGTGAGCTATTACAAGGTAACCATTTTAAAGTTTGGGATGCATGAACGCGATATGTCGAGCCCGCTGAAATGAGCCACATGCCGGTCTGTTTTAAAGTTAAGCCCTTGACTTTTTATCTAGACAGTCCGTTTAATTCGATGTATAAACATAGTCATTATATATACAGGATTTACGTAGTCTCTGCAGTGTGTCCACAGCTTTACTGCAACTGATGGTCAACTTTCCCAACAGGATCTGACCATCAGTGGAAAGCCAGGGTGTACATGTTGCATAAAGCATGTTTGTGACAAGTTATGATAATTCTTCAAAGCAAGAGTTATAGTCTGGACAAGAAAATCAAAATGGACGGACACACTGACACCGAACAGTCAGTGTAGCGACTATAGTGAAACACGCATTGATGTACTTTATTAACATAACTATGGAGAGAAAAAATAACATTTGAATATCAAATGATAATTTATTGATGAAGCAAAATAAGGCAGTGGTAATTGCTCCAAAATGTTTAAACCATCATAGTATTGAAAAATAACATTATGCATAATACTGTGTACACAACAAACAAAATGAATGATTTTCATAATTTAGTCTATCAAAATGTTTTTATTTAGAAAATAAATGGCCAAAACAAAATGAAACCTGGTGTTCTAGGCATACAAGACCATGCACATACATCTGTTCTATTTAAAAAACAAAATTATACGGCAGAATAACTGTTTTTTAAAACAAGTTTACATCATAAACAAGATCAAGCATACATAACATATTTGTATCATTATTGAAATAAAGGAAATACTTCAGCGAAGCATCACAAGAATGCCAAACTGACACAAAATATGCCAGTTGGTAACACAAACATTTTAGCAGAAATGTTCAACTCATTGAGTTCTTGAGCTGTTTTTCAACAATCATGTCAACATTACATGATGGTTCCCTTGAAGTCAAAAATTGGCAAACTTGGACAATCAAGGGTGGTAATTCAGGAGTGCCAATTTACCTGGTTAT
>ENA-OREC01000222-OREC01000222.1-marine-metagenome-genome-assembly--contig:-NODE-222-length-18718-cov-14.152889_pt1 | contig 18718 bp, 8 predicted proteins | sample MGYA00248626_ERZ508543 | MGnify/ENA primary metagenome ERZ508543 (study PRJEB26211, sample SAMN05518279) | marine metagenome | isolation source: Puget Sound, Washington, USA | host: Bankia setacea...
TATCAAAAAGGGTCCCTGCTGTGATTTATGACCATACTGTAGTATGATATTCAAGCCATAAACATCATGGGGATTGATATTGTTCAAATATTAAATACATGAAAAGATGTCAACTAAAATGGCTTAAATCGAGCTAAGATAGATCAAGTTAAAGATCATCTGAAATTTGGACATATCCGAATACCTTTCCATAAATTTAACATATCGTCTATAAAATGACAATGGAGACAATAATCTTTCTACTAAATCATACGTTGACTTAATGTATCGATGCTGATTTGGGAAAGATCGTGTTAAAGTGTTAAAATCGCGTCCGTATCGAGCATTTATTCGATAGAAAATCCTTACTATCTTCATATTGGGAAAATCAACCGGAACTACCCAGTGACAAGGGAAGTAACTGATCAAGGGGCGCAACTCGTGATATCGGTAGTGGCCCATTGCTGTGAAATAGTTTAGACAAAGAAAACTTATATTTTATTAAATGAACAGTTGGACAAAAGCTAAATATTGGACAAGTGTAGTTGTGTTAATATGTTACAATGTTTTATATTACAGACGATGGGTGGAGAGTTCACTGGAGGTAAAGGTCAACAAGAATGTGCAAAGGGAATCTACTGTTTAGCAGGTATGCAGGCTATATGTCAAATATTGTAATGTGTTCCTTTAAAGTATTTGAATTCCAAGACTTTAATAGTTTTTTTTGTCGGACAATTTTTTTTAGATGTTTAGATGAACTTGCGCAAAAACTGAAACGAAACTATTAAGGTTTAAATGTCAAGAGTTTTTTTCTTAACTTGGCTAAAAACAGTTGAAACTAAATAAGTTGTAAGGTTCGTAATGATTACATTTTTATTGGTTTGTTTTCAGCGAAAGATGTTTTTAAATTGATCGGTACAAAATACAAGAAGCAAGATTTAATTGTTGGTGCCAGCTTCTTTGAAATATACAGTGGAAAGGTAAGGAAGGCTGAACACAAGGGGGCTGGCTCTCTTGTATAGTATATTTGCATTTATATAGTTACATTTGAATCTCATACTCTCGAACACAGAAGATTATTCAAACTTGTTTTAAAGTCTCACTCAGTCCCTATACATTTGCACTTTAAAGTCTCACTCAGTCCCTATACATTTGCACTTTAAAGTCTCACTCAGTCCCTATACATTTTCACTTTAAAGTCTCACTCAGTCTCTATACATTTGCACTTTAAAGTCTCACTCAGTCCCTATACATTTTCACTTTAAAGTCTCACTCAGTCCCTATACATTTGCACTTTAAAGTCTCACTCAGTCCCTATACATTTTCACTTTAAAGTCTCACTCAGTCCCTATACATTTTCACTTTAAAGTCTCACTGTTACTTGTTTATATAGTTCCAAGGTATTAAGATGTTTTTCCACATCTTTTAATTTCAAATCATTGTCATGAATAAATTGACTAGCAGTTGAACAAGTGTTTCACACCTTATCTATATGCCTCATTCAATGTAACCTGAACCATTTTTTAGTTGAAGAGTCAACAAGTCGTAAACACTAAACTTTGATTCACTCATTGCTACAAACCTCTTACACATACCTCTATAATACATACAATCATACATACATGATATCTTGAAGTTGAGAAGCTAAGCTCAGTTTAAGGTATTTCTTGTGTTCTTTACAGGTGTTTGATTTGTTAAACAAGAAAAATAGGCTGCGTGTTTTAGAAGACGCTAAGAGCCAGGTACAGGTAGTTGGCCTCAAGGAAGAAACAATCACCAGCGCGGAGGACGTGTTACGATTGGTTGCCCATGGTAACAATGTACGCACATCAGGAGTAACCTCAGCTAATCAACATTCGTCTCGGTCACACGCCGTATTCCAGATTATATTACGAAAAAAGTAAGTTCTATCACGTTTTATCCATTTTTATAAAAGGTTTTATCACAGGAAACTTGTTCGGTCATTAGTTTTGCTGAAAAAAGAGCTCAGTATGAACAGGGTTTTGTAATGATTTAACTTATAACTGACTTAAACTTTCATTGTCAGATTTAGAGAAAGTTAGTGACAAAAGCAAAGATGGGAAACAAATGACTTCTCTGTAAGGCCAGTGTGCAAATAACTATAATATGGTACTGATTATTTCTTCCTTATTTTCAGAAATAACAATAAGCTGCATGGGAAGTTTTCATTAATTGATTTAGCTGGAAATGAAAGGGGACAAGACACTAAGAGTTCTGATAGACAAACACGTATGGAGGGGGCAGAAATCAACAAAAGTTTGCTAGCTCTTAAGGTAAGGGATTTTATACAGGGAAAGATTATAGTATTGCCCATTGCTCTCACTGGTGCAACCAAGGCTCAATACCCAACATCAGTAAATGTGTTGGTTACCAGGTTACCTGATTCTCTCAGGTACTCCTTTTTCCACCAATTGTTGAAATAACTTGTTTTGGTAATGGTTTGAAATTATGAATAAGTTTTAATGTGTCAATTAATTGAATAATTTGAAATATTTAAAACTGTTTGTAAAAGCACAGGCAGATGTTACAGTTCTTGCAATCTTGTCTTTTACCTTTAATATACACTTCCAAAAGTTACAAACCCACAAACAACCATTTAATATTTACTTTTTGTCTGAAGAGGATCCTTCACCGTCCAATAATGCACATTGCTGTCATGGCTTTAGTTCATGGCTTAGAAAAAATAGGTTACTGACCATATTGTTGTTCTTTCAGGAGTGTATACGAGCTCTTGGAAGGAAGGCTGGAGCGTATTTACCTTTTCGTGCCAGTAAACTAACGCAAGTGCTTCGTGATTCCTTCATCGGTGACAATTCCAGAACATGTATGATTTCCATGGTGACCCCCGGTATGAGTTCTTGTGAACACACATTAAACACACTACGATATGCGGACAGAGTGAAGGAGCTGGGACCAGGTGGACGTGTGGAAGGAAAACCAGCAGAGATTGATATGTCTGAGAATTACAATAACTTAGGGGCCATGTCTCCTCAGAACAGTGCTCTTGCACTCCTGCGCACCACTAATGTAAGTACTTCATGGAGGAAAGTGTGTAATAAAGCGTCAAGGACTCACTTTAAAAGCATGACAAGTGGTACTTTTCTTCTAATTCAATATTTATAATAGAAAAAAGAATCTTGAAAACTTTGTTGAAGAAAAAATATTCTATGCACTTTTATTTACTATATTGAAAATTAAAACTATAAGAGCACAAATTTTAAATGTCAGTTGCTTAATTCTTCAGGTTTTCACACCAAATTATGTACTAGTGTTTAAGAATGGAAGCATCCATCAAATCAATTCAAAACCAGAAGTGAAGATTCTACTGGTAGCAAATGAGTAAATAGTTAACTGTCTTGTGTGTTTGGTTCTAATTCTCTACGATGATTTATGTTATCAGCAAGATGAGGTGTCTGAGGACATGATGACGTTCCATGAAAAAGTCAACCATATGCAAGAACTAGAGGAGCAGATACAAGATGACCATAGAGTTCTTATTGATGTAAGTCAACCAATGTGGATTCCATACTCAAGGACTTGTACTTGCGCTATCCAAATATTGTATGGCCAATACATGGTAGTTTTTACTTTTGCAAGTGAAACTGATGTTTTTGTAGCTTTATGTGAGAAAAAAACACTACCAAGTTGAGTTTTTTGCTCAACCTAAACCGGAGAATGTAGTTAATTTTTTATGTGAATGCTCCTGTTTGTATAGAATATGTTGATCAACTGTACCACCTTATGGGTTAACACACATACATGTATGCTTTTTACTTTTAAAGACTTGTTTTTTACTTCCAGAGTAATAGCAAATGGTTAACTGAACAGAAGAAGTTGCTGAAACAATCAGACGAGGTGGATTATGATGTAGAATGTAAGTTGAGACTCAAACGTTAAATATTTTAAAACTGCTGTTTCAGACGAGTGAAGTTTGGATCAGTGAGAGCTAAGAATTGTGTGAACTTGTCCTGCAGAATCTCGCTTTTCTGGCTGCCTTTATACTATTGTTATAATGGCCGTCAAGTTTACAGATTTCTGTACACTTTAACCAAAACCAATGTACATGTTGCTAATGAATGGTCATTGAAGTTTCCATGTGATTGGTTGACACTGTACACATTTACTTGATGCATTGATCAATCTGAAATCAAAGTGATAATAGTGTAGTCTTCATAGATATTGACTTTGTGTTCCAGTTCATTGAACAAGGTCACATAAGATTCATGTGAATATTATACATGTACATATATTTTCAGCTTATGCTAAAGGGCTGGACTCACTGCTGACCAAGAAAATAGAACAGCTTATGGCTCTAAGAGGTTGGTATAACATGACTAATCTATTTCCAGTACACCTTAAAGTGACTGCCTCCCAGATGACCCAACATATAAATAAGCTTGCTTCGCCTTTAAATGTTATTCTTTGTGTGATTAAAGAGTAATGATGCTCAATTTGGTTTAACGAAATTTAAGTATTTCTTTTTCACCTCTTTCTGGAGAATGTGTTTCCTCGTTTAAAAATACCGGGGGCCACTTTGCAGCGATCTCTTTTGAATGAAAATGGTCCCACGTTTTAATCTGCTGTGATTATATACTTTGACATCTTTTATTAAAATTAAATCTAAGAAACTTAGGGAATATGCCTGATTATGTCCTCTATTTGTAATAATAGCCACTAATTAGATATGCTGTGAATATTGTTTTGCTATTTCAGACAAGGTGACAAGCTTCAGAAATGACATACAAGAAGAAGAAACCCTGAGTAAAAACATTAAATCCAAGAAAAAGTGACTATAGATCTGCACAAGAATGCTCCAATACCCCACCCACTTGCTTTGGCTGCAGCTTATAGTAGACTCATTGTTAACCATTATCAATGCCCATGAAAGAATTCAACAAATATTCATCCAATATCAATACATTTCTACTTTCGAACAGTTTCTTTGAGTGTACAATTTACTTAAGGTTGTCAATTTTTGGTTTTCAAATTTCCATGGGTAAAACAGATGCCTTACATTTCTTTGAAACCTATTTATAACCAATCAGATTCAAGGAAATGTGCAGTTTGATACATAGGGCAAGGAAAACTTTTAACTTTCGAAAATGTGATAACCAATGAAATACAGATGTATGTCATTCTATAACAAGGAGGAACGAGCAATATATATCCATAGCCTTGGTGTATTAGAACTGAAGCTGAAGATGATATATGCTTATTTGTGATATGAATATATTCATGCAAAAGATTCATTTGGAATGAGGGAAAAGGAGAAAAAAATAACGTCTGATGTAGGTTGTAAAGAAGAACTTAGGTGACAAAGTGAAAAGAAATTGGGAAACGTGTGTGGAATAAATATTCAATCATTGACACATGAGTCGCTGTGATTTTCTTTTTGCATCATACTCATTGCATGGATTTAATAACGGCCTTGATACAGAATCAACCAATGAACAGCCTTGATACAGAATCAACCAATGAACAGCCTTGATACAGAATCAGCCAATGAACAGCCTTATACAGAATCTACCAACAAACAGCCATGATACAGAATGTATCAATAAACTGCTTTCAAACAAAACCTACCAATGACAAGCCTTTAAAGAAAATCTTCCAATGAATAGCCTTGATACAGAATCTACCAAAGAGCATTGATACAGAATCAACTAATGAACAAATGGGTCAACAGAATATAGAACAAAAGTTTGCACAAATACTGTACAAAAATTATCATTTTGTTTCTGTATAATTTCTTAATTCAATTATTAGGGAACAATAAATGACACTCCTTTACAAACATTACATTAATTTAAAAACAAGATTTTGGAGACTTGAACATTTCCAAATTTGTGCTAACTGAAAAGTCGAGGACTTTCTGTATATTTTGTTATACAAGGTGGAAGTTGGTGATAAACAGACATGAAAGAATTCAACAAATATTCATCCAATATCAATACATTTCTACTTTCGAACAGTTTCTTTGAGTGTACAATTTACTTAAGGTTGTCAATTTTTGGTTTTCAAATTTCCATGGGTAAAACAGATGCCTTACATTTCTTTGAAACCTATTTATAACCAATCAGATTCAAGGAAATGTGCAGTTTGATACATAGGGCAAGGAAAACTTTTAACTTTCGATGTTTATAGAGCAACAGATTCCAGTTTAAAGATAGTTATGTGCTGTGTAAACCTATCTTTATTATTACTGTAGCCACTTATTAATTCTATGTGCTATACATCATACATTGTTAAAGATACACTTCAAATAGTAATTTATTCAAGTGTCAATGAAAACTGACTTTAACTGAAGCATGCTGTTAAGTGTTGAGGTATGAATGTTATAATGGTATTACAGAAATAACAATTTTATAAAAAAAAAAGTCAAAGATATAACATTTGAACTAGTGAACTTTTTATATAGTGCACTAATTAAAAAAAAGTGAAACAGAATATACTCCAACAGATACAATTTGGTTGTGATTTAAGTATTTGGCTCTGATTTAAAAAAGGTATATGTTCAAAGGTCATAGCTTGACTTTTAGTTAGTTAATAAAAGTTCATATTTTCTATGTACTTTTTCGTCTTTTTAAAGGCTGCTTTCCATGATGTTGGACATTGTAAACTATAATTTCTAGCCATTATAAGTAAGATGTTTTTGTATGAACTGAACCCATGTTAGAGGCATAGATAAGGCATTAATTGTAAGAGAAAAAAGAGATATATGAGTGTGGATGTAAAATACTTCACCAGGACTGAAGCTGTAAATTATGTAGCTCTACTTGGTTTTATATATGCAGTATGTGTTGTTTATCCTCTCACAGTCGTTGTACATAGTGTAAATCACCTTCATGAATAACTTATTGTATTATATATATTACATTTTTTTTATTTTTTTTTAGACTACTGTTTTTTTTTGTTAAGAAAATGTCTAGTTATTGTCATACCCTTGGTATCGTCATCAGCATTGTTGTCGTCTCTTCATGAAAGACTTCTGGTATTGGCTACAGCTTGTTCTCTACAAAGTCATGTTCTTTGCATCAAGATTTTCAGTTGTATTGGATACGATGATCTGTAATTGTCAGAAAATCTTGAATTTATGAACAAAAGTAAACAACCGAGTGTTTTAGTCATAGCATTTTTTTCTTCAGATCTGCTCTCTAGTTGAAGCCTATCCTAAAGTATTATGTAAATACGTTATCTTTATACATTTTGTATGTGCAGAATAAAAGTATAGTATAACCTTGATTTACTGATCGCTGGACAGAGTTAACCTGCTTCAATTAATTACAATATTATTGTCACCATAGACTGAAAAGGATGCATGTTATAATGTACAGTCACTCTTTTCGTTTGAGGGATAACTCTGTAAATATTCATGAGTGCTCTCCCATTTGGGTAGATATTTTTATGTAACTGTACAGTGAACACATATTTCTCAGCTTGATAAAGAAAGACTAGAATATATTTTGACTGCTGTTATATATTTGCTTGTGACATCCAAGAAAACTACAATTTTATGACCTAGCTATACTATAGTATACAAACATAATGCAAATACCTACCCACAACGGACTTAACCTACTACAAAAACAAAGTAGTGAACATGCAGAATACAAGCAGGAATAAACTAAATCATAGTTAGAGTTGAAAATCTGTAACTGTTAATAAAACTTGAAGCTGAGAAGTATTTTTGATATTTCATTCACAAACCCATCAACATCAATGAAATATATTAAAAGTATCTTTGATGAATTGTGCTTAGTATAAGTGCAAAGTGAAGTGAGTAGCCCATCAATAAGGTTTTACCTTAGTGCATGTAAATAGAATTAACAGCTAGGGCAGATAAAGAGCTATTGATGCTCAGTTTATTAATGAAATCCCAACAGGTTTTCTTTGTAACACTTGGCTTGCGGTTAAATTCTTCAAAAGATTTCAACAAAAGTAAAAGTAATGTAAAGAGATGATAGTTATGCTTGTGTACAGTGAGACTTGTTGCTTTGATGTATCGTGTTGTGGTGCTACATTTGCTCAATACGTGGCTTGCTGATTCATTGAATGTGTAATTTGTGCTGAATTTCTAGGATTGAGTACAAGACGATCATGACTGTTTGTGAAATATGAAAGCTGTTATGACTTTTTTGTGCAATCCTTAACCTGTAATTGAATTGTCACTAAATCTGTGTTGGAATTACTGTAGAACAAAAATCTTTTAATGTTGGTATAGTTATTTTGCTGTAAATATAATTGACTTGAATTTTGATTAACAATTAAAAAATGAATGAGTCAGAAAGTTATAAAGTTTACTATTGATAAGCCTGTGTAGAAATTTTGGAATTTATGCCAAGTGCGTTAGAGGTAACTGAGGAATATGTAAGATAAAACTTCAAGAAAACAATCTGTATTCCAATAGATATAAACAGCACCAGATCACAAACTTTTCTATTCACCAGATATTTACTTGCCTTAGTGTAGAACTCTTGATTTATATATCAATGCACCTCTGTGATAGTAGCTTAACTCAGTTCATTATTTCATTGCATAATACAGAAATACAATTGGTAGATATGTGTACTTGATAGTGTCTTAGACACAGATCAAATGTCTCTTCAAAAATAAATGTTAACTTTCTTTAACTTTGATCTTTTGTAAGAAACAGTTACAAAATATAGTTGTGTATATCTTTTGTTGTTTCTAATTTTAATTGGATATTAATTGAGTTTTATTTTCACGTATGTCCAGGGATGCAAGCTGCTAGTGACCACGCTGTGGATATTTTCCAGGTAGAAACCACACAGGTCTAAGGAAACAAATTTTACAAATCATTCTCCTTTATTCTGGCACTGTCTCTTCCACCTGGTAATCACACATATTGATACCAGAAATGAAACCTGACCCACAGCAGTAAAGATGTAAGTGCCTTAACACTGCCCAGTTGGAAAGCCCCATAGAGAAAAAAATGTAAATGTAAATACAGATTATCCCTTAGACTGACACATTCTGGCTTTAGGGTTGAACAGAAAACTCGTATCTGCCTTCTCATTTCATATATAGTACAATTATAAGACGATTTTCCATTCAAACCTCTGTATATAGGTTATCCTTGGACATTTGTAGAGGGGATACATCCATTACATTGTAGTTGTTTTCTCTGTAGGGCATTATGTTGTTTTTTCAATATGGTTCAGAAGCTCTTTGATTTACGTGCATGTACCTTCACCAAACACCCTAAACCTTATAATCTTGTGTTTTACACTACAATAACGTTATTGTGTTTGTACGCTAGGATTCTGGTTGTCTCAAGTTTTATGTGGATTTTGTCAATGTGACTAGTACATTATGTGACTAGTACATTTAAGTATTTATTTATTACACATGCATGTTTGTATCTCTGTCATGAATTATGAGTGAGTGATACTGTTAACATTTCGTTTTGGCTCTCATTTCAATCTGGTCTAGGATGAATTTAATGCACAATGTTTCAGTCTCATATTTAGGTTATGTAAGTACAGTTACTATACAATGTGGATTTATTATCTTGCCTTTAAATCTGTCTCTGAAAAAACGACTTGTTCTTAGTGTTTTCAAATTGAGAAAAATATAAATAGCCATTGCTATATAGACTTTTTGTCAAAACTATATAAGAAAACAAAATATGTAATAAATAAGTTCAGACAAACATTGTACAACACTGATAAGATTCTGCATTACCAGCAAGTTGATCTTGTCATGATGTATACATTTACAATTACACGTTTTATTTCATGTCCTAGTGACTATTTATAATTAATGCCCATCTTATTGAATGTCACAATTACGCCTATTTGCATTATTTTGATGTTTTATGTACAGAATTTTGGTGAACACCATGACTGCTAATTTTTGCTAGATTATTTTATGCTAGCATTGTCTGAATATTCCAGACATGTTTTTTACAAGATATTGGCAGTACAGGAAGAAATATTTTCTGTTGGGTTTTAACGTAACCTACTTCAAGCCACTAAAAGTATTTACTGTTAGTTATGATTGTTGAAGTGTACATTTTTTCATTTCAATTAGATTGCCGGTTGATTGTGCTTTAGGAAACCAAGAATCTCATATACATAATCTGAACAATGTTGATTCCATGACATTCTTACTAGATTATATTTTGGCAACAAGATCTTCAAATAACAACCATTCTGTTGGCAATTGACAAAAAAAATCCTTCTTTTTTGCCGAGTGGAATATTTTTCTTGAAGATTCCATAACTAATGCTAATGCTACAAAACATTTCCAGTTCTTTCATATCCATTTTAGCTTTGCTCAGCAGATTTTTTTACAATGTATTAACCTTACCATGTATAACTGTCCCAAATTATTTCTTAGTCAAGGTTGTGTTATTTTTGTTCATGTGTTGATAATTATTTTCCACTGTAACCAGCTAATTTCTTCATGTTCTTGCGTCTTTCATGTTAAGTTGAATAGTTTTCAATCAGTAGAACCTCACATAAATGTCCACCTTGTTGAGAATACACCTTTTTATAGAACTTAAACAAGGAACAAAAAATTATATAAAACTACGTCACTGAGATTTGCTTCAAGGTTTTCATTGTACATTTTGAGATATTGTTCAATTCAAGGTGGTCATTTAAGTGAGGTGCTACTTTACTTAGATTAGTTTGTGGAATGATATTTTAGACATATTATCCTTTTGATTATTTATATGTAGACAAATACTGTAAAACTGCATCTGCGCTATTTTGTTTCTATGCTGAATGTCTAACCCCCCACCTTTATTTGTCGATGTAACTTCTGTATAACATGCTATAGCTGAGGACATGCCTTTTACACAGGGCATTTGAAACAAAACTGTAAAATAGGAGTAAAATAATGTGTGAACGAGTAATAAAATACAGAACTCTTGACTTGGTTGTTGTGGTTCTATTCTACGCCTGAGTAGAGTTCTAGTGATCTTATTCTGTGCAAGCCAGAGAATAGCACAGTATGGAATAGAAGAGTAACAGGTGAAATTGATTTGTATGTAAGTGATCCTTTGTTAGTCTGTTATTATAAACAAAGCCTGCTTGCTAACCCTGATACAAACAGTTAACAAAACACAGAACATTAATTTGCATTTCTTTATTTATGTCAAAACACAAATACATTATCTCAAGTACACACAGGCCTTTTTCAAAGAACAGGTTGTAGAAACTCTTATACCAAAGTCACAATTAAAGTGGTGGCCGGTCGGTGAAAAAATCGCGCGATTGGGCAGTCACATTTGAAAGTGCTCTGCTAATTCTTTCTTGATTTTACGGCTGATATATGGAATGTCTGGGTTGTCCAAAATTTGGCCCTACAGGACATCGGCCAGGCATTGACCGATTTTTTGGCGATGAGAAATGCAGCACCAGGTTTTAAGTCCGAGTTAAAAGTAACTCGATGCCCGCCTGATTCCCAAAAGTGACCGGCAGCCGCAAGGAGTCCCGAAAATGCCTATAAATCCGTTGCTAGCTAATTGTGACTGAGGTATTAGTTATACAAATGTATCAAATATCAATTATGCCTCTTATAGAAAGTATATTTTTGAGAAAAGATACAAACTTGCTGTTTGTGAACCATCGCTGAAAACTGGCCAATGTGGTCACTTTATATTTCATCTTTATATCAGAATGATCTTGAACATGAGTTGTTGCTTCAGTACACAAATGTTGAGGTTTATTGTAAGCAATTGGTTTGACAATGTATACCATGTGGACAAATAATGACTATGAAACTGAACAAGACTGCTCTACTGGCCTACTATGTGTTAATGAAGTTTAGAAAGAAACTTATGTTCTGAAAATGTGAACACACAGAAATCATATATGAAATGGAGGTCCTATTGTATTCACATTGTAGTCTATATTAGCAATTCAAGGGCCATAACCTAGTCAAGCATTGGTGATATGGTTATTTTTCAAATAGGAACCTAGGTCTTATGAATACCCTACTACTTCTGGTACTTGGCCAGTAGAGCTAAAAATGACAACAAATAAATCATGATTTAGGTGTTACCGACATTCATGCTGATAATGGAAAGATGATTGAACATATAAACTTCAAACTGGACAAAAATGAAACTTGATACAAAATGATAAAATGTTAACTACACAACACAGTGATTGGAACCTTCAGAAATAAAGGGAATAAACATTTTTTCGGTGATTTCTTAAGTATAAAAATAGTTCAACATTTTAAAAGCACATTTGCATATTTGTTCATATTATTTTAAAACTGTTAGTGTTACATGAACTATAAAAAACGTGATTGACAAGTCAAGGCATCGTTGATTAAATTAACTGGTCAGTAGAAACTAGAATGTTATATATACACATATACATCAATTTATTTCTTGTGGGAATTATCATGATAGTCTATATTCATCTGCTAAATATAAATATACATCGACTTTCTCATATCACGCAAGTCTTCAACCAAACGGATTTCATAAGGAACCGGTTAACAAAAAGTAGATATTAAGGTAAAATAATGCATACAGCTTGATGTTAGCTGATATACAACTGCTCAGTGTATACAACAGTGTATATTACATATACCAATAAATTTCAAAGGAAAGAGAAAGTTTTCTTTAAAAAAAAGAAAAGATATAAATCTGGAATTGAGGGAGTCAGAGGAGTAAAAGGCTAAATTTATGAGTGTTTCCTTCGATACAAACTATAAAAAGATGAATTCACTGACTAGTTGCATTTGTTAACTATTCTGTAACTATTTTTACATATATACTACATGTACAACAGTTGCTCACAGTTAAATATCATCTACCAGTAAATATCTTATTTTGTGAAACAGCATTTTTAAGTTTTCATACACAAGTTCTTGAATAAATTAATGCGATTTAATGGACAGCACATTTATACACAATGGTTGATGTCACTCTTGTTTCTTAGATCCTAGCAATTGTCAGATGCTCAGGTGGTCGCTACCAAGCAAGTCACACAAAGTTTTGCCGGCCCAATACAATCATCATGACAGAAAGCTCCACACTTTGTACATGTTTTCATACCTTTAAGATTACAATCACAATTTGTTTTTGTCTGCATCTGATTTTCAAACTTCAGCTCTGGACCAGAATTACTCCCTTTTACAGTCTGACCAGAGGAGACAATTATAAGTTTTTCCATTTTTGTCACAGACTGGTTTGTCACCACTTTACCCTGTTTATCTACACTCACTGTCTGGGCACTGCCGCCATATTGTCCCGGTGCCTGCATCGCAACATTAGATGAGGATGTTAAGATCACATGGTGTGTGCTGGATTTTGACCCGTTAGCTCCCGGAATGATAGCAGTGCCCGCTTTTCCTAAAAAATTCAGCTTGTCTGAGGGCACCTGTAAAATAATATCATTAGACGATAATGTTCTCTGTGTTTTTTTGCCCTTACCATTTAAATCTTCCAGTGACTCAGCATTGGTACCTACACTTGCTGAGCGCACAATTGTACTTACTGGAGTAGTCACCCTTTGCACTGTTTTTTGCTGAGGTGGGGCGCTAGCTGCCCTTTGTGGACACAACATATTAGTTTGTGAAACTGCTATAGAACCAGCAGCTGATCTGATGAGTTGCTGTAACAGATTTTCCTGTGCCAGTGCAGCAGTACTACTAATTACATATCGTGTTGAAGGGACATTAAACACAGCAGGGGCAATACCAGATACCTGGGCAACAGCAGGGGGAGGGAGCACAACAAAAGATACATTGCTAGTGGGAGCACTTGGCACATGTATGGTATTAGGCACACTACTGACTGAGGTAGGGGAAATGTTTATCACTGGAGCTGTTGCTGCCCCTGTTTGTACTGAAGTCAGACTGGAGGGAGGGGTCTGAGTTCTCTGTACACCCACCTGCTGGGCCCGCGATGCTGCCACTAACACTTGCTTCTTACGTTCAGCTAAAGTCTTGCCTTGAAGGATCTGAGACACAGTTTTATGTGCCTGGGCAATGTTTGCAGGCAGATAGCTCTTAAAGTCATTAGGATCTGGGGTGTTTTTTGTGCTAACCTGACTGGGTTTTTGCAATATTGAGACACCTTGTTTAAAACTTGTATTCTTCTGACTCAGAATCTTAGCTTGCTCACAGATTTCCAAAGATCGTTTTAAGTTGACACCATCTGGAGTTTTTTCTATTTCTACAGATTTTGGTTGTCTCTGTCTCGCAGTAGGATTACAGAGAGTTTGCAATTGTTTTACAGGTGAATGTGCAGCTTGTCCTTTTGCCTTGGCTAATAAGTGTGCATGAAGCTTCACCTGTGCTTCATATTGCTGTACATTGTGCACCACATGTGCTTTAGTCTCTGCTTTAATCTGAGCCAGAGTTCTTGTCTGGCCTTGCACTTTTGCCTTTGCTGCCTGGGTCTGAGATTTTATTTGAGCAAGAGTTCGAGTCGGGGACTTCATACCCGAAACAGTCACTTGTGAGGAAACATTCACCATTAATGGTTTTGAGGTCATGTCCTGGCTTGCCTGCACTATTCTATGTTGAATAACTTGTGGCACATATGCTGTAGACACTTTTGCTATGAGTTTATTTTCATTACTTTGAGACTTTTGCAGCCGTGCTACTTGAGTCTGTGCTCTGATCTGAGCTAACGTTCTTGCCTGTGCCTGCGCCTGAGTTGATGACATATCTTTCTGGCGCTTTGGTGGACTACCCACACACATGTCACTTGCCTGACTCGATGCAGGTCTTTTTAATACTGTAGGTAAAGTTTCGTCTAAGGGAAGTTGCATAAGTAAACCCTTGTCACTTGTTTGTGCACTTACACCTGTAACATTCTGAGATATTGAACGTTGTTTTAACATTGTTGACACTAGCGTAGATTTCTTCACTTGCGCCACTCTCACTGGTGCTGAAACTGTTAGTGTATCTGCTGATGATGACTTCTGAATACTGTCAGCCTTAGGTACGTCACTCAAATTCCTGCAATTATAAGTGACGTTAAAGTAAAGTTAGGTTGGTGTATTGTTTATTGTTTACACTTAGATATACAACTATTAATTTTCGTATTAAAAGACGATGCCATAAGGCATTTGTATTTTACATAAGGGATCAAGGACACTTTTCATGGAAGGCTAAAGTTGTACAGTACCATTGAAAAGGTGTATTCTCATACAATGTTGAATGTGAAGAGGAACAGAACTATCAAGGGATACAAAAGTTTGGGCATGGTTGTTATAGTACAATACAACAACCTGCCCATGGATATGACAATTACCTTTCTTAAAAGCATACTTTGGAATTAATTTTTTTTGTGGGCATAACATTGTGTTGTGTTTGTCATAAGGATATTTTGGTACACACCTTAATTCATGTATTTCATCATTAACCATTGAACTAAATGAGTGGATTTTATATCTGTTGACATTTGAATAATTGTTACAGACATTCCACAAAGATTAATGCCCAATAAAATATATTGATTTAACAGTATTGTCTAGATATTACCCAGTAACTTGAATTGTTTGCCACATCAAAGATTTGTCATGATAATAATATAGACTGTTACCAAATAAAGTCATTTAATTATTTCGGCTAGTTACAACACTGTACATCAAAACTTGAAAAGTAAAATCAAAAACTTACTTATGTCCCCACACTGGTTCGAAGTTCTTGGCCTGAATAACAAATCAAACACATTGTAATTAATGAGAAAACCATTTTCTTGATTTTTCAAAACATTTTAACAATATTTTGAGGTTTAAATTGCCTAAAACATACACACACAGCATTTTATACCCAAGTTATATCTAAAAGTGAAGTGGTTAAACTATGCTTTTAATAGTTATACTCCTACAATATAGTAAATATTTATTTTCAATGTCACCAATGTTTGGCAATTATGCCAGTCTTATTTCAATTACTAAAATCCATTTAAACAGAAACAATGATGAACATGAAAAGATAAGCTGTCACATTGTGAAGATTCAAAAGTTTAAAAATAGAAATTTTAGCTGCATGCATTATCAGAGTAGTAAACTATATTCAAAATAGTTTATCAAAATCTCTCTTTTGTTTTGAAGAATAAATGGTTAATCCTTACCTTCCAAGGGTCAAGTTCAATCTGTTCTTTGTCCTCTTCTTGTTTTAACCTTTGCTGACTTTCTGGTGTAAACTCACCTGGAAATGTTTGATAAAATATAAACAGTGTATAAGTAATATCAGTTTAATCATGATTATTTAGCAAGGTTTTAGTTATACAGATCAACTATTACGAGAGCAGTAAATAAGTTTATTAATTTAACCAAGTTTAACAGTGTAGTACGAAATGATTGACTCTTCTTATTGAAGTTAGCAAATGGTTCTTTATCACATGATCCAGAAATGTTCAGAGTTTAAATAAAATAATTTGTATCAATGATAGTACTCATATAAGCTTTAACAAATTTCAAAGATGTTCTAAAGTCATCATTCTCATCATCTGTAGATATTCATCAATAATGTTTCCTTTCATATCACCATGCTTTTTTGCATTGTTAGTAGAAGACCTCATATTAAATAGGTTCATTGTAGTGTTTCATAATAATGTATCACTTTAACAGTTGACTTCTTAAAAGAACATATCTTAAAGTATTATTAATGTTGTTCTACCTTCTCCAAGTCTTTCTCTCCACTCTGTACAAGCTTTGGCAAAGAACTCATTATTCATTGCGGAACTACTGAGCCTTAGACCGTTATCTTTACCCGTGATTTGGTCGCACTCCGGTAACAGTGTGATAAGACGATACTGGTATGCCGGAGGTAATGACGTGAAATTGTGCTTTGTCAGCAAACCCTGTAACACGAACAATAGATTAGAATTAACACTTAAGCTCTGTGCATATTAGTCCAGTTTAGCTATATGCTATATGTTAGTGATGTAAGGCTAAATTTAGCATGTTTTACTAGATATACTTTAGCAACTGTGAACAATATAAAAATGACATGTTTGAGTAACTGCTAAAAACAATACCTTTAGCCATAGTCCACAAAATAGGAAAATTGAACATAAAGGAAAAAAAGAATAGTGTCAGATGCAAATGTTGCAACTTGGAAGTTGTTATAAGTAAGTAAGTTAGTATGTAACATCTTTATTCATAATGCAAAACATAATTAGCTGTTTATATTTAATTCTCTGTAGACAATCTTTTAGAATGACTCTGCAACAATTCAACATCAAAATGTAAGAATTAACATTCCATCATCACTTATGTCCTTTTTGATATCATACCTTAAGATTTGTGTTGACTAGAATGGAGTCAGGTGTTTCCAGATCTATGCATCCTTCCATGGTCTGAGCTATCTGTGCTGCATGACTTAACTTCTTGTTAGTACGCTTTCTAGGCTGCAACAGAACAAACAAGAAACATAGCATATCTCTTGCATAAAAAGTACACTGTCCATCAGGAAGAAATTTAGCTGACCAAAAACCTTACAGTTTGTGAGCTATACAGGCAGATTAGCTCAGTTAGTAGAGCACCTGACTTACAAGCAGGGGGTCTGGGGTTTGATTCCTGGATTTGCCACATACTTTTCCCTGACTGTGACATGTCAGGGCTTTTATTCACTGGAAGGTTCCCTTTTTGTCATTTGGGGAAAAAAACTATCGCAACAAAAACAGGAATAGGTGAAGCAAAAAGTACCAATTTAAGGGGAAAACTGTATGATTTTAAAGTAATGTCGCTAGGGGATGCCAACTAAATGGCAACAGTTAATTAGATGAAAATGTCCATGAATGCCAAAGGTTCTAATGCCAGGCACTTAGTCTAAAATGCCATTTAAGCTGGGTTTTGAAACAGGAAAAACACATTAAAATTCAGGTCAGTTAATTATTTGATAGTTATTTGTAAGGAAACCTTTACGGTTCATTAGAATTGCACTTAAGCATAACAAAATGCTTTCAGAGACAGCATGTATGCACTGAGTGAGAAAATTTCATTAATATATATAATTTATACAACACATAACATAGCTTACCCTATTGCTAAACCCTGGAACACCAGCAAGCATTTCTCTCAGTGTCTTCTTCTTAGTCACAGACACACCATTAGACTTTGTACCTGGCCCAGCATCTTTCTTTCTGACTCCATCTACTAAACTACTGCTAGTTACTTTATGATTGTTGAGCTGTATTTTAGACACTGGTTTGAGAGAAGGTGTAGCTATATACTTCAGCCCTACACCACCTAAAAGGATAAACAAATAACAGTTCATGGTTTTAAATGTTCTTCTGGTGCCAAAGGGAGCAAGTTCTCTTAAATTCTAAGAGTTTATGCCATTTAAATGATTTTTGGTATTCAATTACCTTCTACTCCTATCTAATATTTAGGATTTTTCTCAAAATCGACGAATATTCTCAGAATAAATTTTATTAAAAAGCAACTGTTTCAATTTGTTACAGAGAGTTATAATAATTTAACTTAGTTTGATTGTGACAGAAGCATTTCTGCTTATTAAATTCCACTTGAATCTATTCCTGGCACTAACCAGTACACTGGAACTCCATTATAACGCGGTCGTCGTGGGGCAACGGGGGAAAAACGTGTTATAACGGACCGCGTTATATACACAGGACCGTTGTTCAATCTTTCACATACATAAACAAATGCCCCACCCACCGTCATTTGGTGTGGGACATCAGTCAGTGTATTTAGTTTATAGTTACAACACACAAACTTTCATAAATCGTGGTATCAATAGGTGTATG
>ENA-OREC01000223-OREC01000223.1-marine-metagenome-genome-assembly--contig:-NODE-223-length-18704-cov-13.726902_pt1 | contig 18704 bp, 10 predicted proteins | sample MGYA00248626_ERZ508543 | MGnify/ENA primary metagenome ERZ508543 (study PRJEB26211, sample SAMN05518279) | marine metagenome | isolation source: Puget Sound, Washington, USA | host: Bankia setacea...
AACCATTGGCACTCTTCTGGAACAAGGCACCATACAATAGTGAAGCATGTTTAAACCATTGGCACTCTTCTGGAACAACGAATGTCACAGTAAAAAAGAAGAGTTGGGTTCATTTAATTAAAGTTTTTCATTTTTTAGTGGACATTTTAATAAGGAATCCAAGGGTACTGTTGTTTAGCTTATGCATTTAGATAATTATACAGAGCTTAAAAGTTGTATTAAGACAGGCTTCACTCCATTAACAAGCTGAACATGCTATTCACCCCATCTCCAAGCTCCATAATGTAAATCTTCCAAAAATGATGAGAGCATTTGTGTTGAGAAATGAGTATGTAAATTAAATGTCCATCAGTTTCTTTGGTCAGTGGATTTGACCTTGTTTTATATGCAAAGTTGGTTGAAAACAGGTTTCTCCCCAATCTTTTGTACTTTCTTAAGGGATAAATGAGAGAAAAATATGTTGATCAGTGATCTTAGAGAATATGATTTCCACTCACTACCTTGTCTAAGTGATATTGCAACTCCTTGTCTGAACATTGCAAAAACTCAAGACAGTGCTCTACAGTGAACATGATTTTGCACTTCTTTAAATGTTCTTATATTACATATTTTTCAAAGACTGGATTTTAATATAGGCCGTAAAATCTGGATGAATCACGTTAAAAATTGCTTACGGGATCGTTTTTTGGTTTTAAGTTTTAATACTTGGTTGTGATTGAACTTTGGGGTCTACCTCACAAGTGTGCACTGTAGAAAAGCCACAGTTTGCCCAAATCATGCACATATTTCATATCTGAATCATCATCTCCGTAATTAATTGATTTCATAACCCTAGACAGACTGTGTGATTTTTTTACCCATTGAGAAAAGATGGATATACCACTAATCATAGCGCATCAACCCCCCACAGCAGTTGTTTCTAGGTGACTGATCAATGCCTATAACTTAATGCAACAAGAATTTGCTTAAAATCTCATTGATAAAAAGAAAAAGGAAAATAACATAATACTTACTGATGAATGAATGAATTAGCGGCAATGAAATCCCGGTGTTCTGATGTCTTCATAGATAAACTTTCTGCATGGAAAAATAGCAAGTGGTATGGTATGCGTTTGATAAACTTTTCCCCAAAATACAAAACAGTGTTTACACCGGGATAAGATGATATATTGTCCCAGTGATCAAACCGACTTGGCCCATACCAACAGCAAAGCTCAGTTTTTGTTTAAAAGATTGTGACCTAAATGCACACAGGCACATTGACATGAGATAAAATGCCACATTACTAAGCTGTTCATGATGTGCAGACACCTTTCTTGTTGACATGCTTATAGATAATGGCTTAAGTTCAGAGCATCATTAAACGAACTCCTGGTTTAGATTAAACATATTTGTCTCTTTGATAACATTTTTTATTTGTTAAATGTTTTGCAAAAAGTTAACACACATTTTAAAATAAACATTGTTACTTTCCATGTCATCAAAACAATTGCTTTCGCTCATTAGCATCCCTAGCTGTTTGTTAAGAGGGTTTACTTAAATTAATGATGTGCAGCTTTTCAACCTTAATACTTTAACAGAGCTTAGACCGATTCTGATTGATCAGCAACTCTCTATGTGTGGTTAGCAATGTATCTTGCCTATCATTCAAGAAGCCTATTAATTTTCTAATACTATCGAATGTTTCATTCTTCTCTTGGCACTTACTGCACACACTGAGATAGATCTGCTTATAACTATTGTTTTCAAATCGTCTATAACTCATAATATAAAAGTCGTTATGAGTGTTTGAGATAATTGAAAACGTTGATATACCTTGTTTTGCAATGCTATCAGACAGGTATACCAATAATTCTCACTCTGTGCCCATTGTCTATGACTTGTTGACATTTATTGCAGCTCTACCCGTTATACCCCAGTCTATAACTAATACTTTGATGAAATGTATATCTGTGTCAGACAAGATAAACTTTGATTAAAACCTCGTAAATTTGCATGATGAAGTCGGAACAGGTAGTCACAGCTATAAAAAATATTTCTCGCCCCTTTTCATTCTTTCTTCGCGGGTATTTTAGAACAGCATGGGGAGTTTTTAAACACTTGTAATGTGGTAATAGTTCGCAGGTAGTTTTTAAATATCAAAATAAAAATAAAAAGATGTGATATAAAGATAGGAACCTGAGAAAAATTAAAATTACTATTAGACAAGAATAAACTTTGCATATTAAGAAGCAGTTTGGAAAAAACAACCCATCTATCATTAAAAGTAAGTCAAGTGGAATATTTGACGATTGTAAAAGATGATACCAATAAAAGAGTTAGAATTTGAGTTTATTGTTGAAAGCAGTAGGTTCTATTTTACTCATTGAAACCAGAAAGTTGAATTGACATGCTTTATGGAAAGATTTGTCTTTATTCTGGTACACATTGTTATCCCTTGACACTCTGACAGTTAGTAAAGGCACTGTAGTCGAGGTGTACTACATGAAACAGTCATTAGTTTTATTCCTGCACTTGAGTTATATCAAGATCAAACTTTTCCATCTCAGCTGGACTTTCGAACACTTATCAGCCCATTTTACACCTGTGGGTACACTAGAAGCCCAAAGAGCCCAAGTAGTAGCCCAATGAACCCGACTTTGACCAGAAATGTTGTAACAAGGCTCTCATTTATTATGTCCAGAAGCCCAAACTCTGCTTACTTCAGTCAAAAGTCTTAGTCAGTATGTGGTCATTTAAATCTGTTTGCTGTTTAAACCCTCCTGTGGTCAGCTGAAGAGCATAAGTTAACTGTAACCAAAACATTGGTCACCATACATCGGAATGTAGGAAAAAGTTCAAGTTGACTTCAGTCTAAGTTAAGTTCATATACCGTAAAGTCCTTTATATAAGAGTATATAGTACACTATTTAGGAAGTCAAACTTTTCTCAACACTTCAAAATTCTATTAAAATAATTTTAAAGTATTCACATAGTTTGAAATGGTGAGACCATGATGACCAATGGCAATGAAAATATACATTAATATTAAAACCTATTTAGCATAGCATACCAATGTCAAAAAATGCCTCCCTGATAATGTCACAAATTCTTCAGCAGTTCTTCAAGATATTTTTCTCTAATTGCAAATGCCCATTACACAGTGGTTGCAATGTTTTCAGAGAACAAAGACATAATGCTTCCTGGATGCAGAGGAGCACATTGCCAGTGGGTATTTCAGACCCTTGATTGGCCCCTAATACTACTGACCCCTTCACCATTCCACACCAAGTTCTTTGTTTTTACTCCCATTCGTGTTATGGCCCCTTGTAGAATTGGTTGATTTATTAGTTATGTGTACCTTAAGGGCTTCAAGAATTGTTATTGCTTTTGTCCAGTTAATGCTAATGCCAAGATTTAGAATTATTCACACAGTTGGAAAAGTTGAGTTTAAATGGCGGATTTGTTATGGTTCAGATGAGAGTCTCGTGCCAGACAGCCGTTTAAAGCGTGTCTTAGTCGTCTACACTTAGTCTGCTGGTCATTGTTCGACAGGACATTGTTATATTTGCATAAATTGTCTTGATATTGTATTTATGGGCATTGGTACAATAAACATTAGGATATAAAGAGAATACTAAATTCAATTGTGTTTGCTTTTGTTGACCCAGTGTGACATACTGGAAGGTCACTTCAATAGGAGCTGTGAAAAAAACAACACGGCTAATGTACTGAAATGAGGGAAGGATAATTAGGTATAGAATTATGCTTGGACTGTTTCACTAAAATCCAGCCCTAGCCAGAAAGAGCCAAGAATGTTCAGCCATAACGTGCTTGAGGTGATGATTGGTAAACCTGTGAAAAGTAAATACATTTGTAGCAAGATTATGACAGTTATAGCCAGTGTAAATTGATAAATTGACACAGAATGTAATAATTGACAACATCACTGTCCAAACACCAATAAAGCAATGTAGTATAGGAAGTGTGCTGGTAAAACGTTTGAGGACGGAATGACCAAACGTAATTAACCCACTTATGCCATATAAGACGATTTTATTGTCACCTAGAACTCATAACTATTGATATGTCAGAGTATAAGTTTGATCTCATAACAACACTCCCCTCATCCCTACTATTTATTGGAGGAGTGTATCATAAAACTGATGAGAAGAAGTCCCTAGTCCATAGAAATGCTAATATCATCTGTCTGACCCTATGCAACCCTTTGCTTCAACTTGTCTATCATAATTCCAGTCTTTTTCTTTCTCCTTCTTGGCACAGGGGCACATCACATAAAAAGGGTTTGGCATTCCTGCAATTCTTGAAGATAATCTATTTCTTTGACTTGTGAAAGTTCTGTAGCATTTTTTCAAGTGCACTTCAAGAATAGAAGTATTGTGTCTGAAGTTTCATCATCAGTGGTTTCTTTCTTACCCACTGACTTTACAGGCGACTTTATTAACCCAATTTTGTCTGTAGTCTTGTGAAAATCAATAGAAACTTTGTACAGCTTTCATACAATACCCGTCATTTAGTTTTGCTGTATGGTAGATAGGTATGAAAGAGCTCTTAAGTTCATCAGTGAAAGCATTTCTTTTTTGTTGGTAGATAGTTGGTTTATGGGGTGTTTTTGAAGTGTGACTTATAACAGAATTTCTGCCAGTAAAAAAAGCAGTTAATTGCCCTCATAATTTCTGGGCTCTCCTGCTGTCAGTTCTGGGATCTCTGGGGTCTGATCCTGCTGTCAGCTCTGGGATCTCTGGGGTTGATTCGGCAAATAGAGTGAAAATCATTGCTGATGTGGGGTTTTTTCTTGCTAAATGATGTAGATTGAATCTTATGTCCCATGATATTATCTCACACCGCTGCATGATTTAATTAAATAAAATTAATGACTATGATAAACAATTTACTGATGGTGGAAAGTCTGCCTTCAGTAACATGATACCCCTCACTATCATGGGGTCAGATAAGTATGTGTTCTCCCTCTCTACTGGGTGAACACTATCTGCCTTGTAAGTAAGAGAAGGGTATAGTATCTAACGTAGTTCATACAAAAAGAAACTTCATTTGAGTGGTTAAATCTGGCTTGTTTGTTATTGTTTACAAGTTGTAAAGTGATAAAGATATAACTAGCTTAATCTTTTTGATATTTCATCCAACAATGTTAAACATGCAGCACAGAATGCAACTGGATATTTTTGTTAGGCTGCTATGAACAATGTAATAAATCTGTCACATGTTTCATGGTTTGGTTGGTGTTACAGAAACGGTTTATTTGAACCTAAACTGGTATGAAAATAAATCTTTCAATCCTTCACTGTGGTTGGTTGGTGAGCGTCTGTGGATGGTCAGTTGTCCTGGAGGTTGACCACCATGCTGACCACAGTGTGAAATGACCCAGTCTCGATTTATGGCCCATACAAACAGACATATTGTTGATAGTTTATTTCACAGTTATTTCATCCCACAAGCACTTGGTGTAATTAATTGTTAGTTTTTAGTGTTAGATCTCCTGTCTACTAATCAGCACTTTATGGTCACTTTAGTGTGGTTACTTGTCACCCTCTATTGCCACTGGACACTACTTTTTGTAAAGATATTACGCTTGAATGTGCTTAAATTTCCATAAAATCATACATGGAGTTTGGACCCACCTTCACAGAATATAGCAATATTGTAATTTATTCATTCGCTTCACATTGGGTATCCATTAAACTACAACCAAAAGTTTGCATAGTACTGTGTGGTCTAAGCAGGCGTTCCTTTTGAAATTTTAACTAGTCCCTAATTATTGACAGTGATTATATCCAAGAGTAATTTGGAAATATTTGAACATTCCAGCTATTATGTCACTAACTAGAGATGGTAGTAAAAATGGAATGGTGAACACAAGTTTAAGTATTTTGCACTGGGACTTAAAATGAATGAAATATTTACTAAAATAGCAAAAGAATGCGCTAATTCAGTTATTTGGGCGCATATGGAAGAATAGTTTCATGATCTTGACTAGGGGTTCATCCAAACTTTGAATAGAACTAGATGGAAGAGAAATTTTTCAGAGCACTTTGACACACCTGTATACCTCTCTAACTGGGTAGCTGGTCAAAGTCCGGTGTTCAAAAGCAAGCTTACAAATTATGTTTAGATTTTCACCATTTTTCAAGAGTGTCAAACGTAGATGAAAAATTAGTTTACAGTTTGTCCTATAATTACAATAAAGGAAGAGTCCGCTTAAATTTCTGCTGAGTGTCAACAAAAACTTTGTAAAAGCGAGGTCTAACATAACTTGTGTGGTCTGATGACTCATACAGACTTATAATTTCAATACAAGTCTTATGGTCCCTGTAATTGTATGTATAAATATTTGTTAAATGTTTTCTTTCTTTTTGAAGGTACTCTGATTTCAAGCTCTTTGCCCATCAGTTCATTTCAGTTTTATTATGACAAACTTAATTGATTTGAATAGTAGCAATTTTAGGGTATTCGGTCTAATTTTACACATGCGTTGTTTGGTGTTGACTTTGAATACATGGTAACCTTACACCTGATGGTCAGCGATAGGATGAAAGACCTGAGGGCCGTGACAATCTGCCTCTTTCTCACCCCTGTCTTCTATGCAAATATTGATATTCCATGCATTTGCCCAGTGCATACAAATTGCCCATTATTTACTTTGGTGCACTATGAAGTAGGATGGGCTTTAATTCTTCTCCACCCAAAACACAGACTATCTCAAAGATAAAAATGAAGCTAATTTATTCATTTACCATACTTGAGATACATTCAAGGTCATTGTTAAGTAAAGACTGACAATAGCCTGAATGAGTTATGCACAGACATGACGGTATTGTGTATAATACATCTCCCAATAAATTATGTTTCCAATGTTAGGAACTGTAGGAACACATGCTGCCCTCAAGTGACCAGGAGTGCTGTAGAATAAAATCTCAATAAACACTAGTATTGTTTTTCATCTTGATGGCTGGTGGTATTCCAGACATTTCTAACTTTGCTCTGTAGGCCACCCAATTGCTAAATCTTCATGGGAGAGTTAATATCCAAGCTCTCTCTTGACACAATATTTACCTCACTCATATTGTTATTTCGCTCTTTGATCTACTTATGTTTTGAGCAGTAATTGACAAGGAGTTAATTTTACAGGCAGTTTGCAAAGTTAGATCCCATTGCTTGTATGAGTTAATGACTATTCTTCAACTATTTGTATGTAAATAGGGCAATATTGAAATACGTTTTTGCAAGTTAATGTTATATTAGGGTTGATGGTCTTTTCAATTCAGTTTACTAAGTCATTTTGTTGTGTACCTTAATAGTTGTGTGAGTTGACCATAAAGCATTCTTTTCTCTATGTCTGGCCATCTGTTGGTGGTTTGAACCTGTTGAATGTTTGAAATAAAACATCACACACAAAATGATGCAAGATAGATATCTTCTGTGGGAGGTGTAACAAACTGGAGCCCAATTGTGAAGTAGGGGACGTTTAGATGTATGATAGTAGGGTTAGGGAGACAGTGGGTCAGTAATCGTATGTCCTTAACTGACCATTAGATGACACCACATCACTTGTTATTTCTTGAAATTGGATCTGTTGTTAACTGCATGGGATACAGTTAATTTCCCACATATGTGAAGAGGTTTTGGACATGGTGGGCAGATTTATTTCTCTTAGATACCTCTATGTTCTCTTCAGTCTTGCTCACTCTGCATACCTTTAGTACAAAAAACTGTAAAATGAATGTTCGGGTTAAGAAACTTTTACAATGAAAATAGCTTGTCTGAATGTCACACTATTAACCCTATTATGGCTATTATATGTATGTAATACAACCACATTTCCCTTAAAAGATGATGTATAAAAATGGGGGAAAATACTAATAATCTTAAATCTACGCAAGGTGTCAAAATATCCTTTTAGTAATGTAACAACAAAAAATTACATAAAGACTAACATCTTTTTACAAATTTTCAATATCTTTAAAACAATGGTTTAACGAAGCTTAACAGCTGTTAATTATTTGACTTATGGCATGTAAAATCATAATTGAAAGTAAAATATGAATTATTTAAATTATTTACAAATTATTTAACTTTATTCACTTTTTTGTAGTGACTCAAAAAGTAGTCTCAGTTTTTTTGCATGTAAAAATACATTGTGAGAATGTTAATGACGAAGTGTAACTAATTGGAAAACTTTAACTGAAGAAATACCTGGGCAATGATGAATACAGTTTGAAGTACATTGTGATTTAAGTAAAATACCACATAACAATACAGTTGAATTATTTTTAAACTTCAGTGCTTATAAGTTGAAATGATATCATTTATAACAACAGTTTTCAGCGTCCAGGAACATATTTCCTTTTTTTACAGTTACATTATAGATGTAAAAAAAACTAACAACTTTGAGGAAGATATAGTTTTTTACAGCAACGTGTCATGCTTTTGTTGTGAGATCTTAACTTTGTTGGATGTTGCTCAACTGAGACTCTATCCTCGATGTAAGTATTTTTGCACATGCTTGGATTAATGTATAAAAGGAATTACATGCCTCAATCCAACTGAAGATGTTTTATCATGTATGCTGGACTGTTGGTGGTCAGTTGAAATGAAAGGCTGACCAATGTAGCTGTATTTGGCCCATTTCTTAGGTTTAAATTACTTGGGTGTGTCAGTTCCTCTGAATTTGACATGGTCTGTTGCATATTGGAACTAACAGGGAGCATCTGCCAGCGAGTGTACCAGTTCTCGTAGAGATTCACCAGAACAGTAACAAATCTTGCAAATGCATTTCTCAGGATGTAAATAAGCTTTAATTATATCTATTATTACTATAAGGCTTCATATGTTCTATGATTATCTTGATAGAACACTTCTTTCCACCCAAGTTGCGGAAGACAAATGGCTCAACATATACATTTGGACTATTGGTATATGCCAGTTTACATGGTCATAAGTTCATCTTTGTAGAGGTGTAGTAGCCCAGGATTTTGTATGAGTATGCAGTAATATATGAATATCTAACATGAGGATTTAATATCAAATAAGTTATGTTGTGCTTCTAGCTATCATCTATTTTAGTCAAATGTGAAAAAATGCTTGCTTTATGATTAAACTATTTGAACGATCATCTGAAAGTCACGTTGAATTCAGTCAGCATCCATGCATTCTAAAACAAGCTGTCCAGTTCCTTTGGTATGAAAACTGAAATGGCAAGGGTTTAGTAATGACTGAGTTTGAATGACAGGGTATTTTGTAAACTAAGCAGGATCTTCATCAGTTGTCATATGGCTATATTGCAAGAAGACATCCCTTGCGGTCACTGACTTCTGGCCAGTTGTTGATGTGGTCACTCGCTTATTCAACTTCTGGTCAAATTATAAAATTAATCTGATAAACCTAGTAATGTATTCACAGCATGGATTTTAATGTATTTTTGATTAATTGTGTTGACAGGGTGACAAATTTTATAAAACCAGGTGTAAAATGGAGATGATTTTTCATTCATGAGATTATTGTTTTCATTAGATGAGGTATGTCCTGCCACACTGCCTCAAGTTATAATTTAAAAAAGATAAGAACAGCCTCAGGTATTTGTAATTTCAAGGTCACAGGCAAACAGTATTAAAGGGCTGGGTCAGGAACCTTTGTGATAAACGCTTTTGTAATTTTAGTCTTATGAAAGTTTTTGTAACTCAAGACACTTTTACATCGTTGCATAATGTGCATGTTTTATACAAACTGCTATGGCATCCACATCTTATGAGCTATTACCTTTGTATGAAATAGATTTAGATATTTCAAGTGTCTGACAGCACTTTGCTCTTTAAGTTGACTAAATTATGTGCTTGTGAGATATTTTTGTCTTTCAAAACATAGTATTTAGAAGCTTTTCGGTGGTTATTCAGAAAATTATCATTGCACTCAAGTCACCGAGAAAAGCAAATTTAGAAAAGAACAAGATACTTGAAGATACATTCCTTAATTCTTTCAACAATTTTATTGCCAGTTGTACAGAAATTAGTTGGTTTAATGTTGTGTTGTCTGTAGCGGAAAGAGTCATTATGTCATACAAAACTTCACATCTGTCCTCGCTACAATGAGATGATATATACAATCTGTCTCCAAACATACACTTTAAAACCTATCATTTAAAGTTACAGGCATGTGATGTAAATTGGGTATTACTTGTAACAGTTATTTATTGCTAGATTAGATAACCAATGTTTGTCAATATTTCAAAAGGAAGGATACAGCATTGGTAAGGATTTATTTGAGTGTGTTTGTAGATTTGTGGACGACCTTTGACTGGGGCTTGTTGTGGGTCACACGCTGGCTTATTGTACTCGACTGATTTATTACTATGAAAATAACTTTGTTGAAAGATTTAAAAGCATTGTAAAAAAGGGTTAAAAAGCTATCACTTTGTACCCTTTTCAAACGTTAAAAGTTAAATGCAAGAAGAAAAGAATCAAGCCTGTTATTACTTTAAAAGTACAAATTTCATAGCCAACATCTAGTACAATCATCTAAAACTCTAAGAAATGGTGACAAAAAGGGTTTGAGTTAATAAATGTAATTGTAACAAAGCAAGAATAGTTCTTTATAAATGTTGCTTTTAAGCCAAAGTTAATTAAATTAAATTTGAGAAACTGAATGAGAGAACCTTATGACCTTTCAGGAAAAATAACAACATATAAAACTGTCTTGATAACTTTAGTTTGTGATAAAAAAAATGTTATGTATTGTGTTTGCTTGAACATTTAAACAGGTCATTTAGCAGAGATTTATGAAAACTTAAGTTCAAAAACATAAAATAAGATTTAATAAACAGATTCAAAGAAATACAAAACCTGAATAGTTTGTGATATATCTAAAAAAGGATAACATGTAATAGGCAATTACAATGGTGAAGTGCATGGAAACAAAGACAAGAGATCAATGCCCTAAGAAACTCTCATCCTTCACTTCATATGACAATTAAACAAAGTTGACACTAAAACAATGAAGTACTAATTTCATAATTGACACATGTTTCACCATAATTTGGTAACGTTTTACAAAAGGTAACGATCATTAATTGTTTTGGTAAGACTTAGTACAGCAAGACACACATATAAGAGCATATTTTATTAAAAACTGATTGAAAGGGTTGTGACTTAAGACTCAGGGTAATTAATCACTAGGTAACAACTTTGCAAAATGAGAACGCATAAAATTAGGGCACCTTGAAGTACCAGTGGCATGTGAATGAGTTTTCCTTGAATTGATAAGAAACTGAACAGAACTTTTGTTGTATAAATAACATAACTGGGAAATGTGAGCTTGGATTTAATAATGCTACATTGAAAACATGGCAGCAGAGTCAAGGTGTTTCAATTTTCATCATGTTCATGCATTTTTAACACCAGTATTAACACAAGTATGAATCAAATAAGCAAATATACTACAGGGGTTAAGGGGAAATAGAGCATTACACTTTTGTTTACATTTTCACATTTCAACAGACATTACAACATTATAGAGTTATTTACAGGTTACAACCTCTTAGATTCGGATTACTAATCTAAAGCTTTATCTGAGTTTGTATCACATCGGAATGGGACCACGAAGAGAGAGAAACATTTGAACGACTGGAGTAAAATTGGTGTATGTGGTTTTGCGATAAGTTTAAGACAGATTCTTTTGGCGCTGAGTCGTTGATATGTTTCTTAAAGTAGATTGAGCAATGGGAGAAGCAGAAACAGACTTCCTTCAGACTTTGAGAAAAAGATGATTTATCGTTTTATTCACATGAAGAACTATTTACCTACAGTTTGTTTTCAACATTGGTTCTATAATTCCAAGTTACTCAACAGATTACATCAACTGGTCATATGATGTAGAAGATAAGCTATAAGTCAAGAATCTCATGACTATTACAGAGAAGTCAGAGGCCTTTACATTTTTGTTTTTCATTACGGCTATGTGTAAGACATATTCTTGATGTACGCACGCCAGGGCTTGCATGGGAAAACAGGTTCATTTGTAGTAACTCTAGTAGTAGTTGTAGTAGTAGAAGTTGTACGAAGAAAACCAGAAACCATAAACAGGAAGGCTACAGTATATAGGAATCCAGTGCTCTGATTGATTTATGCTCTGATTTGTGTGATTTTTTTCTCGGAATTGGTCTACTTGGACTGGTTTCAGAATTTCAAATTGTAACCACTTGTTTGTGCTTGTAATCTCTGGGTAACAGTCTAACAGAGAGTGGGGGGATGTGTTTCCATCCATCTCCTACAGGTAGTCGAACAAGCTGCTTATCTCAGCATACAGTAATTAACAAGAGAAGCATAGAGCAAGACAAAAACTTGCAGATGGAAACGAGTGCAGCCATAGTGGAGAGAAGAATCAGCAAAATTACTCAGGAATGAAAAAAAACCCATTACATTTGAGGATTCATATTGTATTATTACAGTTAAAACCAAACAACTCTTTCTTCCGTACATTATTTCATATTCATGAGTGCTTAAATGTTTGAAACAGCAATTAGAATCTTGGTTTGTGAGCACATATAGGGTTGTGATTTCTAATAATTCATAACCAACATAAATAACAGAAACATGACAAGCTTTATTTGCATGAAACACATATTTTAACAAATTGTTTTCCTTCTTGTCTATGGGCAGTAATGAAATAAATTGCGTAATAGTGTTTGACATAGTTCATACAAATTGCAATAACTAGTTAAATACAATTTTTAACAAATTAGTATGTAACTTGAAGTAATAAGGCACGATTGAAAGTCTTGTTTCACCAAAAAAACATTGCAGCTGGTAACAGTTACAAACTTTGAGTCATAAAAAGAAGACCCTACAAAAAAACTTGGTCAATGGATACCATATTGTCTTATCTTGAGTTATCACAGGTTTAAAGCATAAAATCATGGTGGGAAATTAATGGTTTTTGTTGCAAATCGCCTAAAATTGTTGCAAATATTTCATAACTGGTTTACATACAGTAAACTAACTGTGGCTATATACAAAATGGAAGAAAGTGTTCACCTGCGTACAAAAAGAGGAACATTTATTAAGAAAACAAAACTTGAAGTCTACTTTCTGTGATTTATAGGGTGATAAAACACTTTGAGTCACAATCTGTCAGCAATTCTTTGTTCTCTTGGAAAAAGTCTTCAAGATTTCAGGAAAAGTAATAATTTTTGAAGAATTGTTATGTGTTACACAGATTGAAAAACGATGTTTCTACAATTTTTTATGAAGCTCCAACATAAAAGTACACACAAACATTCAATTTCATTCTGTCTGGGCCAACAAATACTTGTACAAAATGACAATTTCCACATGCACTTCTGTACATCTTTATCAAGGTTTGTAATTTAACATAGTAGAGTTCTTATGTTTTGTGGCAATATAACAGAGTGTGATTGAGTATTTCCTAGCAGTTATTAAATTTAATGTATCATTTCATCAAACTGTGTTATTAACCAACTGTTCAAAGTAGGTAATGTCTTCATGACCAATGGAGAAGTTATCAAAAATGATTCAGTTAATGTCAGCCTGCTTATTTTAATGTTTTTTTTTTTAATTGTGGATAAGTTGACTTGGAGGTCCAGACATTATGAGATGCAGTACAAAACTATGTAATATATCTGTCTTCAATCTAACTCAGTTACCACAATGTTGCAGTGAGACATTAAATGTACAAACAATGATTGAAGCAATGTTTATGTGACCTACATGGTTAATGAAAACAGTCATACATCTGCACTATACATTTCCAGTTGTGTTGTTTCTCTTTAAACAATAGTGTGCACTTATTTGATTGAAAGGCAACAAAAATTGTAAAAAATATGATGAAACTGTTTTCGAAAATTAAATAATCAACATGGAAAAAGTTCTGTGAGCGCTGCAGTTTCTTTGTTTTTCAAATGTCATGTAAATAAGTTATAAGTACAAAATAGACCTCCCCTGGGACAGCTTAAACAGGAGAATTTGTTTCATAATTTGGTCATGTTTATATTGTGGTGTTTTTATTATCCAACACGGAGTTTTAGAGTGACGTTTGGCATACTCTAGTCATAAATGCAAATATGTGTAATAACTTGGTATTGTTGGTGGTATGGCCATATATTTTATGTATGGTTTTAAAACCTAACAAAAATGAGTGTAAACCAATTGATAGGGCAGAGTTTTTGTACTTGTTTGATTACTATCAAGTAGAAACAGCTGATGGAAGCCCTTTGAGACCTTTTGGCCACAAATTTCTCTACCTTTTTTGTTACGAAATCCACAATGAAATGATAGCCAATTGTAAAACAAATACGCAAGAGAATAATAGAATGCTCAAGCAGACAGTGGTTACGTGTTATAAGCAAAACGTAGCTGCCAAGATCTCAAGTTCTGAGAGAAAAATGAGGGGGAATATCAGATATTGTATCCATTGAAAAAGCCTTTGTTGTGTAATATTTTTCTTGCTCATCAATTAGCTTTTGTAACTTCTGTGGTCAATATAGCTGACTCAAAAAACGGAAGAAGGCATGGGAAACAACAGAGCCAATTTAGACAATTAACATGAAATTAGGTTAAAATGCTTACAATCTAATAAATGCATATCTCTCTTGGAAATATGAAGCCAAGGAAGTTGTGTTTGTAGTTTGTTGATATAGGGTTATTATGGTGGTTTTATTGAATGATTCTGATGGATTATAACAGTTGGATGTCTTCTTTTTTGTGGGTAGCCAACAGCAACCACAATAAGCCCTACCCAGGTTTATTTGAGGTGATAGGAAATTGGAAATCTGCAAGTTCGTCATTGGTGGTAGGGAATAGGTTCTTTAGTTAAGTCCTTTGTGGGTACCTCATGTGAGTCAGGGGTGTTCTTAAGACCAACAGTTTTGCACTTCTTATCTGTAATGTTAGTCATGTGCTTTGTATGTCAATGGACTCCAATCCAGGCTTTTTTACCTAAGAGAACTGAAAACTGTCCAACCATTATTTAGTGCATACAGGTAAAGGTCTTGAAGAATAAATAGTCGCAAATAAATCTAGTATAAAAAAGCAATGGTTAGAATCTAGACCTAACAGCTACATTTCACCACCAGCAAGGTTTTAGAACAAGAGAGCAAATGGTACTATTTGTTGCCAAAGCTTTTGTTTTAAGGTACTAGATTTGGCTGTTGGTCTTTCATGTTAGAATAAAGGGTTAGACTATGCTTCACCAACTAAACTTACTAAGCTCCCATGTTTAAAGAACAGAACAGAACATGATATTTATTTCAACTTAAGCATATATATACAGCTCATCGTTGCAAACAAAACATATATACAAAGAGCTAGGTGTGGTGAAGTTCCCCTTGACACCAAAGATCTAAAACAATGAAAATAATTAGGTGTAACAGGAAGATTATTAAGGTAAGGTCACGAGGTTCAAAGAAATCTGTAACTATACATTATGTTAGGGGTTGAACCTGTAATTTTATGTTGATGGGAACAAATCAATTATTTTTGTTGTTGTATATTGCCAAAAAAGCACATAAACCTACATTGCAAAAGCTGAATGCAACAATAACTCATCTATATATGAGAACATTAAGGAGCTAGAACAGTTTAGTAGCAATTTGTTGTTGGTCCTTCTGACATAGTGATTTTGAGACCCCCAAGGTTTTCTTAATAGCATTGGAGGTAGACATTATTATTAAGGAAGTTTTTTCTTGTAACATAACTCATGTTATTTGGCCATGTTGGTGTGTGAATTTATTGATATATAAACGGCCTTATAGGGTTAATTATGAGTGGGTTAATTAATCGATTGTAGTCTTGATTATCACACACTGTTACATACCCCAGTGGATTGGAATAGGAGACAATTTGACGAGACTTTGATTCCGATGATGTGCAATCCTTTTATACAATGTCCGTCTTTGAAGTTCATTGTCCCTTTGTCTGACATGAATTGAATGGAATTTAACACATTTAGAAATCAAGATCATCTAAAATCATTGTGTTAACATGGACCCATTGTTTTTTCCCCAAGATAGTTTAATGAGATACCAGCAAAAATAGGCATATCATGGAAAATCATAGAGAATCATTTGCCAAAAAAATAAATCAGCATATCACAGGCATCATAGTATTGGTGTAAGGTCTTGACAGATTGTTTGGATTGTTCATTAGATGCTATGTACTAGATGTCACTTTGTGTTATTCTTATGTCTTGCCTATACTAATCGTGTCGGGGTGGGCGTGTGCCAAAAGCTTCGCAGACAGACAACAAAGCTCGACTCACCTTATTACATGGCACCTTTGTATCGTTAATTAGTCCTTTTTGAGGTAACTTGATGCAAAAGTAGTTCAACTATACATTGCCATAAGTAGGCAGATAACATAGTTTTACAACTCCCTATATAAATGTACAGCACAGCAATGCTAAAAGCAAAACTGTTTCAACAATGCAAAAATGGTTACTAAGATAGGTCATTTTCACTTCAAGTTCCTCAAATACCTAGGGTAACAGGAGAACAATGAAAACTGTAGTAATTATATATGTGATGATAGGATAGTTAGATCAGTTTGCATTGAATATATGTTTCTAAGGACGCAATTGAAAGATGTTGTAGTTTCTTATGCAATATAAAGGTAGTTACAGGGTTTTTGTTCTGAGTGTTTATATTAGTTATAAAAAGCTTGGTGGGCGTGGTAAATGTAGTGCTTAGTTTCTTTATTCAATGCACAACTGAGCTAAGTGTATATTAAACAAGGATGGTGGTAGAACAGGGTTCATAAGGGCCATAAGTTTAGATACAAGCAGCAGAACTAGTATGAAAGTAGCCTAGCCTAGACCTACTGGTGGTAGAAGATGTTTGAAGGAACTGTCAAAGTATTTGTGTTATAGGGTCAGAGTAACTTAAACAAAAGGTGGGGCTATATCTAACATAGAGTGTCGAATTCTTCCATCAAATATTTCGCCCAATAGCAAATACACCCCTTTTTACAATATATGTATATAACTGACATGGATGGAAAAAAGAAACCATACTACCTGCTACATGTGTCAATAGATCTTCTAAATTGTTGGCGTTCTCTAATCCAAAGACTAGTGAAGCAACAGCAAGTTTTGGTTGAGCTATGACATGTATGCTTGTTTACTCTTCTTCCAGAAATCAGCTGAAATTATGGTTGACTTCTTTGGTTTATATGTTACTTTTCATATTTGTCTTACTTCTTGTTTTATATATTTTTCTTTTATTTCTATTTTCAGGGAGGATATATGCAGAGCTAGAGCCAAATGTGATACTCTAGGTAAGTTTACTCTGAACTTTTTTTAAAACATTCTCCACAAAAAAGTAGTTACCATGAAGAAATATTACTTAAATTTGTTGCACGTTTTTCTTATAGATTAACATGTGTATCGTATATCACTTGTGTATCATTTGCAGTCTTTTCTTTGCACATTTTATTGAGATTTAGTGCATTCTTTTTGCAAATTTTACTCCCTAAAAACTTTCGAACTCGGTTTCTTGGTCAATGGATAACTGATTTTAACACAAGTATCTAAATGGTTAAAAAATCAAATTTCTTGCACAAAACAATTGTTATAAATGTATGTACATGGTTTGTAAATCTGAATTCCAAACGTTAAAAAAAGTTGCCATGAAGATGCCACTGTTCAAGGTATAGAGTAACAGAAAGTTCAGTTGTCAGAAGAATTAAGAAAACGCCATAATTCAAGACTTTTGTGGTAAAATTACTGGCATGTTGTGTATAAATTAGAAAGAAAATAACTTTTAATTGGATTTTAATGAGACATACAATATAGGGGAGATTAAGACATGTGGCCCTGGTTGCTTAGTTAGGTAATTACCATGTCTGTTTTAGGGCATACATAATTATAGACGGTTTATGGATTTTTAAATTAATTTTCGGAGTGTTTCTAATTTTTTCTATTAAAACTTTAATCGAAATTACAGTTCAAGTTGGTGCCTCATAGCTTAAACATGGTAATGATATACTGAATGGCAAACCAGTTTAAAAGTAAATGAAAATCAAAGGTGGTTCCGACACTTTTGCATGGAGGGCTAAATAATTTTTTAAATGTTCTACAGGGTCAAGGATTTGAAAAATCGGCCACACAATCTCATGGTCTCCTCAGGGTCAGGGTTAGAAAAGGATTGCGTTTATTATTTACTAAATAGATACTGTCTCTTTCAAGGTGATACATTGTTATACAAAAGAAGCAAGTATAGGTCGGCACATTTGACCTTAGCAACAAAAAGTTAGACGCATACAAAAATAAATTTGCCTTTTATTCTTTAATATATAAAAGATGAGACTAATAAGAATCTACGCCTGTTAGATGAAATTGTGGATGGGAGCTTTTGCGTTTTCAGTTTGCTTATTATATTTTATCACAAGATGTCCATTTTCAGACCAATCTTACACTGCAGTTTATTTGCACTAAGGCTACAATTAGAATCAGAATTTCTATAGATATTAAGAGACTTATTAACTGTCTGGGCAAAGTATCAAAGCGGACAGTTTGCCAACTTAAATTTCCAGAATATCAAAGTCTGCAGCTTATCAGAATTAATACCTGGATTTAGTATTTCAGTTAATTAAGATGCATATATTTTTCAGATATTTCTCCTTGTTTTTGTTTGTGCTGACGTTAATTCTATACCTTACGCCCCTTACCCCCCCCCCCCCCCC
>ENA-OREC01000224-OREC01000224.1-marine-metagenome-genome-assembly--contig:-NODE-224-length-18696-cov-14.324131_pt1 | contig 18696 bp, 4 predicted proteins | sample MGYA00248626_ERZ508543 | MGnify/ENA primary metagenome ERZ508543 (study PRJEB26211, sample SAMN05518279) | marine metagenome | isolation source: Puget Sound, Washington, USA | host: Bankia setacea...
GGGGGGGGGGGGGGGTGGAAGCGGTCTTAATTGAACAGTGTCCTTAATACTGAGTGAAGCTTTAGACAGAAAAATAACTGCTAAACCTAAGATTGAGGTAGAAAGTCAGTAAGTATCTTGGACCATGTGGTCTAAATAGTGGCGTGGTCTTAATTGTTGGATTGTACTGAACAATTGAAAATCATACATAATTATATATTCTTAAAAACAACACCATTATCATAAGTCAACAACTCTTTCTTTGCCAAAACTAAGAATTCATGGTACATGTAGATAAATGTGTAAACTATATAAACAATGAACCAGTGGGTAGTTTGAAACAAAGATTTGTATAGCGACCTAGAAACTACACCTCTGCAATGAGCTCAGTATAACGCCAACGTGTAAAAATATATAATCATCACAACCAAAGGCAAAACATCCTATTTGATTTGTTTATTTATCACCAGTTACTACAGTTTTGCAGTAAGTCCTTTCCTCTACTTTGAATCACACCAAGTTAATTACAATTGTACTGTAAACAATATTGCTTACTGTATGCAGTCAAACTTTGGTCTAAATACTATACAATATGTGTCACAACTATTTGATTCATTTGGTTTAAGGGCAAAGTCATTAGCAAGGGTTTATAGAGTATAGAACTGTTTCAGATTCAGATTCAAAGTATAAAATTACACAATGGGTTAGTGGATCACATGACAGGTATTTCAGATACGTTTCTGGACTTACCAAATTGATATGACACACATTGGCTAGTTCAACTTTTAAACTTACTATTCTAAAGGTTAAATCAACGCTAATCATATTCTCCCCAGCTGCAAGTATATTGATGTGTGACAAATTTGGTATTTAACTGAGACAATAAAAGCTTAGGAAATCTTTATATTTAATCAAAGATTTAATTTATTAGGTTGAAATTGAGCCAACTTGATTTGAAAGTCTATAAATCCTGTTCCATCTCACAATAGATAAAGCAATTGTGAAAGTAGGAAGAAAGTGGAATTTTCTTCAGTTTTGGTTTACATGGAAACAGAAATTATGAAAAGTAAATGAGTTACAGTCAATAAACCTGTTTTCTACATTACATCTAAGAAAACAGTCCTAAATCTTGGAAAGTTTTCTTTTGTGTAATTTATAATGCTTGTGTATATAAAACCTCAGCCTTGAACGTCAGTACCATGGAGACACTTACTAATGTCCCTGTACTGCTGAAGCACGTGCTAAATGACAATGTGTTTAACGGCAAAATCAAAGTGGACAAGCTCTATATAGAATTATACAACGATGCATCACAATACTTTACATGTAAATATCAAATTTGTTGATTGGTGTTTTTTTTCGGTTAAAAGAGTTGCAATTCCTTGGCTTGCCTCAGACAATTTGTAGTTGGTCCGCACTAAAGCGGCTTCTAACGGTTGTAAGAGGAAACTTTGGAAGAAAAACTTGTACTGTAGCTAGTACATATACATGTACATCTGAAGTTAAACGTATTGTATGTCAGTATTGCTGTTTACGATAAAACAACAATGGTCAAATGATAAAAAGTGATGGTCTAACAATAAAACAGCAGTCAAACAGTAAAAAGCAATTGTCTAACAATAAAAACAGCAACTGTCTAATGATAAAACAGCAGTCTAACAGTAAAACAGCAATGGTCTAACGATAAAACAGCAATGGTCTAACAGTAAAACAGCAATTGTCTAACAATAAGAACAGCAATGGTCTAACAGTAAAACAGCAATTGTCTAACAATAAAACAGCAATTGTCTAACAGTAAAACAGCAATGGTCTAACGATAAAAACAGCAATTGTCTAACAATAAAAACAGCAATGGTCTTACGATAAAACAACAGTCTAACAGTAAAACAGCAATTGTCTAACAATAAAACAGCAATTGTCTAACAGTAAAACAGCAATGGTCTAACGATACAAACAGCAATTGTCTAACAATAAAACAGCAGTCTAACGGTAAAACAGCAATGGTCTAATGATAAAACAGCAGTCTAACAGTAAAACAGCAATTGTCTAACAGTAAAACAGCAATGGTCTAACAGTAAAACAGCAATTGTCTAACAATAAAACAGCAATGGTCTAACGATAAAACAGCAATGGTCTAACAATAAAACAGCAATGGTCTAACGATAAAACAGCAATGGTCTAACGATAAAACAGCAATGGTCTAACAGTAAAACAGCAATGGTCAACGATAAAAACAGCAATGGTCTAACGATAAAACAGCAATGGTCTAACACATGAAAGCAAGCAAGCTTGATACAGAGCCCATACTATTATACGCCCACCAATTTTCACCTTACTATAACTTATGTCATCAAATATTTGGCTTGATTTATATATTTATAGGCACATTGAAAGACTGCTTGAACACTTAGATTATCATAAAATCAAGATTATATTTTTGTCTTCTCAATTGTAATAACTGTCATGGTTTTGATCAGTATAAGATGATTTTTCTCTGTACAAAAGGGTTATTTATACACAAGGTCACAACACCTTTTACACAATAGATGATCTTCTTTCAATCAACCATAATATAATTAAATATCTGGTAAACAGAAAACTTAGTGTGTCATACAGCTTATCTTGTATTTTGGCAGAGAACCGAACAATCTTTGGTAAATGAGGTCTATATGCATAAACACTGTATCTATCTTTATTTGATATTGAGTTAGATAGGTTTACTGTTATATTGTTCAATAGTCAAGTTTCATTTTTTTTTGGCAAAGTGTTCTAAATACGCTTTAATGTTGTATAAATACTTAAAGCTGTCTGGCACAGTTTTTCAACATTTAAATGCCTTCTTTTTCATTGTTCTTTGTATATTTTGATGCCTAGTTTAAATAAGAGCAAAGGTGACCTAAAATTAATTTAAACACAGTATTTACTTAAAACAGTTTGCCTATAGGGTGACTATTAAGATCTTTGTAAGTTCTATGCAAAAATGGATTAACTATAAGAAAACAGAAACTCAAATAACACATTTTTGCGCCAAGGCTTACGCACAATTTTGGAAGCCTTATGCCCTAAAAAGGTAGGCTTGGCCAGTGCACGAAACACTTATAAGCTTATTAGACATTAATTTTGCCAAAATGCGTCAGCAAAAATAATATCAAATCATATACACAAAACCCTCAAACAAATAACAATGACTTTTTCCTGAAACATGTAGGCACAGTTTGATCTAAGTAGCCAAAGTGGAAAAATATCATAACCTTCACATTAACAAAGTACGTATAAACAATTGACTTGAATACTAGACCAAATAATGAAATAAGATGACTGAATAAGAATGCATGTTCACAATGACTGAAAGCCTCCTACAATAGCTAATTACCAATAATCTTATTTCCTTAAACCCAATAATACGTCGTTTTAAATTCCGTACTTATGAACCATTTCAGCAGTTTTAGCTTTAACCAAAACGTTTTAGCTTCTGTTTTGTCCTTTGAAATGTATAGTGCAGTTATAGTGGAGAGTGTAGGGTGCATATCTTCCATATTGGGAACATAATTTCATTGGATATTTCAGTGCCTCACATGAATAAGAGCCAACCTGACATATGTATAAATGAACTAGTACTAATTACTTAAAACAGTCAAGGAAGCGAAGACAAGTGAATACAGTTCTAACAATACTTGATCCAACCCCAGCAAACACAGTTTCATAGTTTGGTTAATTGATCAAATTTAAAACAAAACAACCAAAACATATTTACTAAACATTTTGTAAAATACACAGAAAAAGAACTGAAAACAATTGGCAATGTGGCTGATGTCATTCGCCCGACCCCAAGTCGACCCCAAGTCGTCTTAATGGGGAGGTGGTACATGTTGTACTATTGGTGATGTTTATAAATAATACGGTGAAGAAACCTTGCATCATCCAGTGTTGGACTGAATCTGGGTGCTAGATAATGTTTGTCTTCTGTCACACATGGAGAATCAGATAGGCCTATAACTACATCAAGCACGAAATCGGTGAGTTGAAATCAATGAGAGCTGTTCATCTATTTGATCCTCTATAACAGCAGATGGTGCATAAAGAAACAACATATAAGAACAATAAGAGATAAACACCAGGTTTGCATCAAATAGTAGATCTTGGGTTTCTCCTTTTGAAAGCCTATTTTTGTTGAAGGAAAAACATCATGTGCACAAACTCATATAACGACTTTTAACTGCTGTAATGGGACATGCACCATTGATTCTAACAACAACAACAACATCAGATAAATCTACAACAAAGCTGTGCTATTTGGAGAAAGTTTTATGGTGTGATAATATTTACTCATACAGTCAATATGGTGCATATCAAATATAAAATCATCACACTTGATTTGATGACGATGTAAAAACAGATGGAATGATGCACGTAACGACAAACAGATTGAATGATGCACATAACGACAAACAGATTGAATGATGCACGTAACGACAAACAGATTGAATGATGCACGTAATGACAAACACATGGAATGATGCACGTAACGACAAACAGATGGAATGATGCACGTAACGACAAACAGATCGAATGATGCACGTAACGACAAACAGATCGAATGATGCACGTAACGACAAACATGGAATGATGCACGTTACGACAAACAGATCGAATGATGCACGTAACTACGTATTGCAACACATTAATAAACTACACTTTTGCACCACAAAAAACATTTAGCACTTCAAAGTTACCATACATGCGAAGTGTTATTTGTCCATCTTTAGCACAATGGCTGTCTATAAACTGTGTTGAACATGTAGTGTACTTATTTCAATGATAACAAATTTAATATTCGAGTGAATCAACCCATTATTGTGCTATGCTTGGCTATTGGGAATCAAGACCATGAGAACATAATCAACACGTGTAAGTCTCCATTGGCATAATTATACAAGCTTCCCAGGCTAACCTGTCCTAAAGACAACCTGTTTAGATGAACAACTTTGTCCGAATAAACTCCTTCAGTGATATCTACACATATGAGTTGATCTTTCAATTCCAAGATGACAATTTGCCTTACATTGGCCAACACATCCTATACATTCAACCAAGTAGCTATAGACACATTAAACTGTTCATGTAACTCAGTGGTTTCTTCCTTTTAATACTTTATAACTTCCATAGACATCATTCACGTAAGATTGACATTTCATTTAATAAGAGCCATCCCCTAGAGTCCCAAATCAGTTCACTTACTTTCACAAAATTCAGTTCATTTCACTTCCTATTTACCATACTTCAAATGATTCCCATCCTTATGTAGAAATTAAACCCTACGCAAATCTGCATCAAAAATAATGTGCATGCATGAGTAAAAGCCAATCGTCAGTTTGATCAGATTAGCCAAAAAAAGAGACGCCAGTGAAAGGCTCAAAAAGGACGAAGTACCCATGGTTCCAAGAGTTCAATGTGGCGGCACAACTTCAAAGAACTGTGAGACACTGACATCAACGACAGCTTTACAGTCATGGGCATAGTACTATCTGACGTTGACATTGGCTTTGAAGTACAGGGGGTGCAAAACATTGAAAGTGGTTATGCACACTGCAACAATCTACTGTATAGCATCCCATCACGGTCTCGAAGCTTGGCACTTACATCTCATGCCAACTTGTCCCACATTCAATCAAATTTCATCATTAAACATTTTGAAAACCAATTGGTCGTAAAATATACCATGTCATTTCAACTCATTCAGCCGCCATACATTTAAGAAAAACTAACCAAACGATCAAATTGATAAAACTGTTACCCTCCCACTTATTATTAACAACAATAATATTTACCAGCTGCATTAATATACCACAAAGTCCTTTCAATTTTCAAGCAAATATTTTGTTTATGGCAGACAGTCAGCTATAGAACAGGATCTCCATGTTTTATCAGGGTTTTATAGTCACGACTCAAACCGGGCTTGACAATCTAACCGACTTAAATCAGGGACAGTGGATCCAATGTTCGATATTTACATTATATATCTACAATGACTCATTATTCACCCAAAATTACGTTTTATAATAGTTATGCAATTCTATAGAAGTATATGGATTTTATGTGTTTAAATTGTCATTGTACAAACTGTCACACCAGGTTGTTGTATAGCATTTACATTGCACTAACAATGATTTAGATTTATTCCTTTTTGTCACTCTTTAATATTGGGGGTCCTATTTCATTTATCCATTCAAATTACTCAACATTTAGATATACAGGTAGTTGTTTATGTCCATAATTCCATACCTATTTGATAATGCCATTTTGAACAACTGTATATATGACTGTTGCATTTACATCCTCATTCACAACTGCAGCCCAGCATGACTGAAACATACTGAAATAATTGTATTGTGATGCACTAGCGTTTTAACCTCCAGTACAAAAAAGGAGAAAACAAAACAAAAAGCGTTCACTAGCTGACAGTAATATAGTAAATCTTTACAATATTCACATGTTGCAGTAAGCTGATATCTCCATTATTATAATAAGCCTGCCGGAGATATGTGAATTATTATGGAATATATTAACCAAATAAGTATCGAATGTTATCCACCGTCCTAAAATAAGCACAGTAAAAAGAGCAATGAAAGCTGCAGCAATTTGTGAACACGGAATAGTAATAAGGGGGTAAACATAGATTTGATGGACGCGAGATATTCGACACATATCATTGTATAAGAGCTTGTTTTTCTGATACATTATGCATTATGTACTTTAACGAGAGAATTAACAAGCACGAAACCATTCCAGTTATGGGCTACAAACTTGTTGTACATCTGTTTATATACATGTACACCTTTTATACACTATAGAACAACAATCAATTGTACAGTATAATGTATAAAACAGCTGATGGGGTTTACAGGAGGTTGTCTGGAAACAAGGCTTGTGTGCAGGTCACAGTACCCTGAACTTAAGTCCTGGTTTAAATACCTACATTCTGACTTCATCATTCAAGGGCCATAACTCTTCACATAAAGTTACTGATCTTGTTCCAAGAGGCAGTCAGATGCCCAAGCTATGTGCTCTACTGTGAGACCAGTATATTTTGGGAAGCAATCCTTTTCGTGGATTTGAGGGGCCACACCGTCACAAAAATGTTGTTATATTTTTTAAGCTTTCTTTTCAAACTGGCACTTTTTACATTTTTTATAGATTTAACAACACCATATCATCTCATGTCTTATTTTAACTAACACTCACTTTTTTTCTAGCATGTACATGATTCCAGGAACTGACACTTTAAGTGTTCAATTATTCACTTTATGTATAAAAAACACAGGATGACACTACCTAAGATAACTTTCTTTTTCAAATCAGATAGCATTCGCTAAAATCTGAAAAAAACATTCACCTTGCCATATTTATGTACTAAATCAATTAAAACTCAAAAGTCAAGGTGACAATTTTACACACGTAAACATGTTACTATGACATACTTGATGTGACGATCAGTAGAAACTTTACATAACTTTACGATCATTTCTTTTTTAATTTTTGAAAACTCTTAAAAGAAATAATTCATATTTAGTTTATAATGCCTATATCATTTAAGTTTTAGGTTAGGATATTTTGGGGGTATTTGAGGGGACTGTAGAATCATTTATTTTCGCAGACATTAAATATTGTTGATTTCATAATCACTTAAAAGTTATATTCATTGCCATGTAAATATGTGATTTAACTGACAAATGAAACCCCACGAAAAAGTGAACCCTATGAATACTAATGAGTTTACAGTATTTAAAAAAAGCGAGATAAAGGTTAAGTTTTCAGTATCAAATGAGTTTTAACACCTATTACAACTAAAAAAAACAAATTGATAAACCATAATTATTATAGAAAAAACGTAACCACCGACGTCATTAAAATACAACTTTCTCGAAATCGTAAGCAATATGATTACTGATGCTTAATATGTAAACAGATTAAACACATAGCCACCCAAACTGATCGTTCTACAAAGCGAAAGTGGACTATTATACTGTTCACGCTCAAAAATGTGTAAAAACTTAAACATGAAACTACACCACCCAAAATTTAATGTTGTTCAATGAAGTAAATCTATATAATTGGAAAATAGATCAACGTAATTTAAAGCACATCCGATATCCTGTTACTCTATTTACCTGCCAGTTAAGAAAAGTTAAATACCTGACAGTAGGAAATACTCAGTCACATAAAACTATGAAATGATTGCGTAAGAAAAGTGGGACAGATCAGAATAGTTTACCTAACATATAAGTCACTACATGATAATTTAAAGTTAAAGTTTCCTAAAATCATACACATGCATAATATAACGATCCCAAACTTTAATCATTAACTATCATGCCTTTTTCAAGTTTGCTTACGGAAATTGACAGAAACTTTAAATATATATTTATATATTTATATGGCTAATTTAACTAATAACTTGTGTATATAAGTACATGCACTAGATAGCTTCACATGAATCCAAGTACTGGTATAAAGCATGTAGGATGGACTAGTGGTTGTAATATTGCAATGTATTGAAAAGGTTACAAGATTGTTATCAAACAACCTGGTGTGTTTACTAAGAGGTCATTTCCACTCTAAGTCCTGCAATCAGTTGTACTACGCTATCTTCTGTATTTCCTAGAAAAGTTACTGTAGTGGTTACCAGCGCAACTTAAACAGTAATATAAAACCCATGCTTACATTATATCACCATAGAATTCATAACATCAGTTAGTACATGTATATAAGGATACCATACATCCATGTCAATCCATGTCAATCCAATTTCTGTGAGTATCATCGTCCCAATCAGACACCAAATAGATATATAACTGACTTCTACTTCTCATAAAAAATGACTAAAATAAGATGTTGAGTATTGCCAGATTATAACACTCAAGATGTTTGATAAAAGAGATTATCAGATACAAATATTTAGTCATTAACGACAATTTGACGAATGTTTGATAAGTTTATCAATATGTCCTACACAAATTGTTTTCCCCCTAATATGGTAAAAACGTATCTACAGATTACAAAAGTCATTTCAGTACGCTGTTTCAATGTTTTACCCACAACACAACAGCTAAGGGTGTGTGGGCTTTAAAAAAAAATCAGAGCCCTTGTTATTCAACTGACTGATTTGTCATTTCAATGATGTAGATGAGTAATGCCCGTGAGAAATTTGTGTGAGCTTGGGCTATTTTTAGAAATCGGGGACCCTTGTTATTCATATTTATGTTTAATATGGACAAGAATTCAGTTCATGGTTCGTAATGCTAGATATAAAATGAATACATGAATAATTAAATAAGCAATTGTCTGGTCTTGGCGTAACTTTGCTACATTATCCATCATATAATACAAATACATACATGTTTAAAACTTAAAAAAAATGTATTTAAGGAAATTTTAGGAGTCTCAATGAAATTATAAAGCATTTTATTATTTGTGAATTTTGAATCGCTTGGCTAACAGGACAAATTTTATAACATGTGAATGTCTTTCTTTCATGTGAAGATACTAGGATTTACTGGATATCAAAACATAATCGTGAATATCAAGCAATCAAACAAATAGATATTATATAAAAGGATGCATTAAACTAGAAGAAGCCCCAGAAAACAGGTATGATATCTCCCAGTTTTAAGGTTACTGAACTATTATACAAAAGAGTCGCTGAGGTCTGGGGAAAAATGGTGTGCAGCCTTTTGTCACCCAACTGGTTCTTCAGAAGGGATGCAGGGACTTTGGTTCAACGCATAGCCCGGTATCAGTTTAGTGTTAGACCTAAATGCAAAAACCTCTTCACTTATCCTCAATTTCACTGAATAGAATGGTTTAGTTGTAAGAGTAACTGTACTTACACATGAAAGGATCAATGGACAAAAATCACTAAATGCCCTGCCGTTGTCAATATGGAGGTAGTCGGCAAATTGAGGGGTTGTCAATATGGAGGTAGTCGGCAAATTGAGGGGTTGTCAATATGGAGGTAGTAGGCAAATTCAGGGCATATGTCTGTTTAACACTACTATAACTTGAATATGTTTCTTTAAGTGTAACAAATCTGTTTATATAAGTGAACTTACTTACTAGGCTTTGTCTCTGGCTGTACTTGTCTTTCATTGCTCCTCTTTCTTTTACTTTTTTAACCTTTTGGTTTATTTGTACTGAAAGAAAGATAAATTACGGTTAAAGGATCAAAGATTGTGGTGGAAGTGGTTAACCAGTGTCAACACATTGAAAGCACTTTTGTCATCCATGTAAGGATTTCTGCACCAATTACGGTAGAAAAAGACGATAAAAAGACGATAAAAATGCTAAAACCACAAAATCAATAATAATGTCAGAACTTTATCCATGTTATGGCTCTTAAAACAACAATAACCGGTTTCCTCTCTTTTATTTGAATGCTTTGCTTGATTTGAATAGGGATAAAGCATTAGTTTAAATCTTACTAAGAAACAAAAGAGGATGAGATCTCGATGGTTACTGGTGGGTGTTTTTGGGAACAACAGACACGTGGGAAGGAGTTTGTGGGAAGAATTAAAGAAGTGTGATGTTGATGCGCAACAGCAGAGATATGAGAACCCAAAATCCTAGGGTGGGGCTTTTGGTCCAACAAAAAGGTAGGTTGATAGGGGCACAAAAACCAAGAGTTCTAGTTTATTTATAAAATACAACATAAGTTATGCAAGTGTGAATGAAGCTTATCTAATACATTTCCTAGAAAATATGTCAGTACTATAATAATTGCTTTTAAGCTTACACTTTCTTGAACTGAAGGTTCTCTTGGCCTTTGTGAAGATATATAGGTACAATGTACGTTTGAGTGGGAAAAAAACTAAGTGAAAAGCAGAGAAAGTAAAGTTTTGTAGTTGTGAGAGTGCGTAACTAAGGCAACCATTTGGATAGATTTATATCGTACCATTTAGGTGAATATCAGATGTTACAATTGTGTTATTATAAGGTGGTCTGTTAAATAAGTGCTACCCTTTATACCTCTACACAACTCCTACACTGGTCAAGTGGTCACTTTAATCTAGTTTCAATGTGAACTTTAGATGTACTTTTTGTTAAGGTAACTTTATTCTCGTTACATTTGAAGGTCATTCATCATATATAACAATTATTATAATACTAATAAACAATTAATCATCAAGTTGCTTTACGTAGATATTGGTTGACAGGACATGTGAATGACACAAACAAACGAACAAAGCCCAAATAAACACAAACATAAACAAACAATGCTGGCGAATCGTAATCATAACATCGGTAGTAACATAACCATATAAAGTAATAAAGCATTTTGGGAGGTGGTGAATAGTGAATGTAAAGACCCTCAGCTGTTCATGTGCTAGGAACAAAACTGATGTAACTCAGGTTTACTGTAATAAGGGACTTAGACCAGTTGTGAAGCAAAGGGTTAAACATTTATATCAAAACAAAACTAGAAAACAACGTAAGAATGATTCAAGTTAAACTCTTTAAAACATTACGGGCCTTGTATTTAAAAACTGAAAAAAGTCGTTTAACGCTGCTTACCAAAATAAATACACCAGCGGGTGACTAATGTGCCAAAAATATGGATTATAAACATTAAAAGATTTTAAACGCTTCTTTGGATATGACGTACACTTAAGACATGAAAATATTACAGGGTATATACCTATTATCCCATTTAGGAGAGGAGAAAAAAGGTCGCCGAGGGTGTTTAAAAGCCTTTTAAAAATATACCATGCACGTGTCAATAAAATGTTTCTAAATTGAGAGTTTAAAATGGTCAATTCCAAAGCTCGATAATGGATAAGTGTTAATTCTTTTGTACTGAAAAGACCATGTTAACGACACTATCACACAAACACTTCTGATCTACAACCATTCTACTTTATGACCTCACTGTTACAACTTTTGCCATATTGTAGGCGTAAAGGGAAAATTTGGGAAAACCATTAATAATATTTTGTCGGATTTAAAATCTCCATTAGGAGAAAACTTATGTTTGTTTTAGGAAAGTTAGTAATCTGCACATGTTGTTCCTGTTTGTAATTTGGAAGACAAATGATGTTATGTAGGATTTAGTTGAAAAACTAGTCAGGTTTCCTTTTTAACACATAGTTAGAGTTTATAAGTTAGAATTATTGGAATATAAGATGAAGCAATACTGTAGCTATGATACTGGTACATCAAGTTTTAAGTTTTTTTTCTTTTCTTTGATGAGTAAGTGTTTATCTAAATATAGACATGTGTCTTAAATCGTGGGTAGGTTCTATTAAATAATATGGCTAAAGTTCTGATAATTACGTCAAGTAACAGAGAGGACTACATGGATTTGAGCTCATTTAGTCCTAAACATTTTAAACCAACAAAGAAGTAAATATAAACATGGAAAAACAAGCCCTACATCTTACAACGTCATATTTCTGTTTACATTTTTGTAGTTACTAACTATACCTCATGTTTTTATTCAGTTCTTTCAATCTTTTTTCAAATCACAGTTAGTTAGGGTTACTGCTATGACACCTGTCTGAGGAGTACTAGGAAATCTAAGAAACACCTCATGACATCGTCTAGTAAACACCTGTCTGAGGAGTACTAGGAAATCTAAGAAACACCTCATGACATCGTCTAGTAAACAATTCACACAAATTCTCGAAATAGTCGTTCTTATTCTATTATACCATTAACTACCACACCCTTGAATAACTCTGACAACTGCGGAAGTCCAAAACAACACACAAACAACAAATATAAAATAAAAAATGTAAATAACAGAAATACCGAAAGATGTTTGCCAATTTTTGTTGGATTCTGGAGCGTGACATAGACCTCCCAATATAACTGAACGTGTCTCATTGTCACATCGCAGTATGGTGAAATATATTGATAGTTTTATATCATATTGTCAAAATACGAGTTTACAACATTATTTGACTATAATTCTCTTCTTGTCTACATTGCTTTCCTATCTTAGTAATTTATCTAAATCTTGCTGCATTTATATACTTCTCACCTTTCACTGAAAATTGATGGCCGTGAAAAAATGTACATTATTTCAAAAATTACAATGAATATAAGAAATGTTTATTACACAATGACACCTTATTGTTTAGATTATTTCTTAAGAACTGAGGTAGATATTTAGATTTAGATGTATTATAGAGGTTAAATGAGGGTTGAAACTCGAATTCTACAATTTGTTATGTAATATTATTATTGTTATGACCTTGTCTAAATAAGTCTGAATAAGTGACTGATCAGTTCACGTTTATTCACCTATTACTTTAAATTACGTTCAGGCAGGTATCAAAACATACCTTACTTCAACAGAGGGAGAAGAACATAAAATTGATAATCATATAATTATTATCTTAGGAAAAGTTTTATAGTTTTTAATGAAAGTTCAATAAAGAGCACCAACTATTTTTAAATCAAGAATCTCTTAAAATTCACCACATTTCCAAGTAGTTTAATCTGATACAAACAAACCAGTAACACAGTCTGTAGAACTGAAGCTACACAAGCATATAGAAAAAACAAAAACAAATCTGCATTTATAATTTATTCATAATTAATAACCATAAGTATCAGCAGTAATTGTCAGTAAACAACATTGTGCCTCCTAAATTGCTGTCAAAAACAAACCTAGTGGAATATAATTCTTGACAAAAATACAGCGACAGTTTGTCAATCATTCCCTTAACTGCGCAGTATTATCGTCATTTCAAAATTAGATGCAAAGTAATTGTCGTCTTGTTATTACGACTTGCGACAATTTGTAGATATTTTTATTGTCCTGTTTTTCATCCATCATTTTTGATTCACTTATCCAAAAAAAGTTTTATGTTAATTCTTTCTACAATTTTGGTTAAAACATAGGCGTAGATTTCTGTTATTAAAATATAGATCAATAATAGAGATCATTTATTATACAAAGTGAACAAAAATTTATTCTTTTAAAGAATGGCAGTCAACGCGTTAACAACTGTAAAGTTACATCTAATTGATATACAAAAAAAATGTATTTGGTTTCAGTGGTTACTGGCTGCCACACCTTTCTGAAGATCAATCATGTAAAGTACACAATCCAAAGGTCTTTTATCTTTGATCATACCTTATTGAAAAGATTCTTTTCTATGAAATATTGTGAATGTGCAGAAACAAGCTCCATGTATGTGTAGCAAGCTTTTAGAGCAGTCTAATCAGTCAACTACATATATTCATGAACAAAATGGGAAAACTTAAAAGAATAATTTGTAAAAGACAATTACAATGTTAAGACACTTCTTCATCGGCACCCACTTACACCCAAACAAAACATTGAATTAATGTAGTTTCACAAATCTCACTGACAATACTTAACATCTCATTAATCACCAAATACACTGTATATATTATATGTATGTATGTATTTACTTGGTGGGAAGTATTGGTTTGTTTAATTACGCCCAAATATGGAATGTATGTTTCACCCGTCCTGTTGATTAAACTTGAAGACTTGATAGACAAGGAAACACATTTTGTTCATATTTCACGTTTAGGTTTAAATCAGCGTAAATTCTTTGAAATGTACTTAATGATTATCCTGATGTTCGATGCACTATAAGGGTTTCAATGAATTATGTTTCAAAGTAATGTAAACTACGAAACATATCCGGTATACATTATTTAAGTGTGTGCCAGTTACGTTATATACTACCAGTGAATTACCCAGACAGCTTGTACATTGTTATGTGAGCGTTTGCGCACCCTAACCTCTCCACTAATCATGTCATAGAGATTCCACAGGATGCACACAATTAGTCTCTATAGAAACTTAATTATCTGCTTCTAACAGTAATGAATAATCTGTCGTTATGCAAGATTAATTACAAATACAGATAAACATATTACGATTGTGGGTACGTGCTTTAAGTGAATACGTAGTTTAAGGATATTATTAGGACGTAATAAGAGACAAGCACGTGACATTAGAATAATAACAGTGCTTTACAAGGTATATATCATTGATGGTTTTTGTAGTTTTACATCACCTTTAATTGCATCGAAAGTTCTGTTTATTGTAATAAATTATGTGACACTTGACAAAAATTGGACCCCGAAATGAAAGCTGATCCTCTGATTAGAAAAAATACTACAAAACAAAAGGGGCGGCTGGATGGCTTAGAAATCATGAAGTAAACATCTTGATTATACTGCCACACTTCAGAGACTTTTTGTGTCAATGTTGATTTTTATATTTTTGTTTTAAACCAAAGACCTACCACATTAGAAGATAATGATTTGTTCGGGGATGGACACATATTAAGTGCTTCTTATAGAAACTTCCTGATTTTAAAAAAAAAAGTGTTTTATGAAATTCTTGATTTTCAATGAAGCAACAATTTTTGGGATTTCAAATCTTCGCATAACCAATTTTTTTATCAAGATTTTGAATTCAAACTTACCGTTACTTAAAACCATTCATTCCTTAAAAATCTAGCAATTATCAAAACTAAAATCTACCTCAATAAATTATATCTCTTTCTCCTTACTTCCATAGAAACATGTTTTGTTCACTTTTTGTGCACTAAATCAAAAGCAAATCTAGGAAAAACAATAGTGGATATCTGATGGGTCCAGTGGAAAATTGTCTTAAATAAGAATGTAGATAAAGTAGATTCTGTGAACTCATGAAGTCATCTCTAACATATAAACTACTGAAATGATTTAGAGAAGTTTTATGGAAATTTGACATTGACATTAATATAATCTTTATTTATAGAGGTAACACAAAGTACATATAGCTTATTTACATTGTGGCATGGATCTGAGCTTTGCCAAGCCATTTACACTAGTCCAGCCAAAGATATCTAGATAAACAAGTTGATCACATTTGAAGACTTAATGAAACAACACTGTGGGATCATAAAGTCATAAAATAAAACATTTAGTGAAAACATACATTTGTCAGTATCATCCACAATTTATGACTATTTTGAAAACCTTTCATTTTGTTTGTGTTCCCCATTTAACACCTTTATTATACTAGATTTGGACTCTGCAAGCTTTTGTTTTTTCTAGATTTCATTCCAAAGTAAACATTTGTCATTGTTTCTAGTATATTAAAAGTGTCAGAGTTATTATAGAATTTGAACATCACATCATCATATCATAACATGTCACAATCAATTTATGACAGATTTTTGTGTCAATGTTTTAAACTTTGATCTATAAAGGATTTCAACATGTTCTTTATTATGCTTCAACAAAAAAATGAATCTGTAATAATATTGATCCAGGTGTTCTTAACAAGTGTGTGTTGCAAGAGTTGTTTAAATACCTTCTCATTTGTTTCGAGTTACCACGTTTGTACATGCACTCTCATTATTTACACAGGGACAGCGAGGCAGCATATATCATCAACAATTCGTAAAAATCACCAGATATTGACAGTAATTGGCATATCGAATCATCATTAATGACAAAATCTGTACTGTTTTTACACTTCAAACCCTTTACTATGAGTCTGTCAATGAGCGGGGACGATTGTTTTTGTGGGCGGTTTATTAGTGTAGTGACTATCGTCATGGTTTATGTACTACACAACTTACATACATTACTAGGCTGCAATCTCATGTTCTCATACAAAACTACTCATATTACATTTGTTGTTAGACAAACCCAAAAATGTTTTCTTACACATGTTACATTTGTTATTATTACTATTCGACCACCCCCTCACTATTGTTTCTTACGCATTACTAGTTCACATACAGTTTTTAACAAAAATCTCTATCATCCCCAAAACTAACATTCACCCAACCAACAATTTCTCTTTGTCAGTTTTATGATCATTACAATCTTTCCATCATTCTTTTTTTATACCAACAGATATATAGAGTATTGAAAACAGTGTTCAGCCTATATCACTTACCTGTACATGTCTTTAAACAACTTCCACAGCTGCTTATAGGCCCAAGTGCTATATGGCCAAAGGTCAAAACATAAAAGGACACCAGATCAAAACAACCTTTGAAGATAATACTAGCTGTTGTACTGTAGTGCTGTCTGAGTACAGATACAAGAAACAATCCTGCTAAAAATAGTTGTCATAGTGATCAAGGGACAAAAACAAACTCACAGATCAAAGAACCAGCCATACACGGTATTGGTGCACTACATTTATATAGAGTGACCATTCCACAGAGGCTCAAACTGCAGGTCAAAACCACGTATACCTGCTCAGTACTTATACATAGCAATAAAAACATAGCCTAATACGTACATCAAAACAAACATTTATTTCACATTCCTAGCGGTCATACATTAGCGATAAAAAGGAAAAACGTAGTTCAAAACAACCTTTTATGATGACTTTATAGATTGCTCAAATCGTTCAGAATGACCATGGTTTCTCTCTGTCTCAAATGAAGTTAAGCCGACCACGTTGTGAGATTGAAAACTTCAAAGCGATCGTCATGCTTGGGAGCTTTTATCTTTTCATCGTTGGTGAAAGAAAACTCTTGTTGACATTCTTTGGGACCTGGTTACAATCACCTCAGTAACAGAGTTCAAACATTAATGAAATGCATGTCAATCTGTAAAGGGCACCCTGCCATGCATGTTACTGCAACGTGACAACATGGCCAACTACAAGAATACACACAATCACACGTACATTCAAACATCCTCTTCAACATCAAAACATTCATGTTTGTCATGTTCTTTCGCTGCATTTTTTAAACAAAGCCGCACTTTAACCTAATTTTGTTTTCCAACAGCTGTAGACAAAGTTTATGGTACATTTGAACGTCAATTCATTTAACCCACCTTCTGAGTTCTTTAGGCTGATCTTTTTTAGCATTGTTTAATGGTAAAAAATAAAAGGACCAGGAAAACAACAGGACTTAAACATTTGGTCTTATTGCAGTTATGGCCTATTTCTTTCAGGTGGTGCTGAGGCTGAGGTTGAATTAAATATAGGTAAAGTTTATTAGACCAGAAAAAGGCAAATCTTTATTTCTACTTGTGGCAGTAAAACCACACAGGTCTATTATGTGTGAGGTTTTATATACTTGCATATCACCAACGACCACAGTGAGACACAAGACTCAAGTCAAAAGGTTTATGTCATTGAAAATAGCATTTACAAATCTGCCAAGTCATTAAGAGCAATGGGGAATCACTAACGATGTTAATTGATTGGCTTAAACAAGCACTGATCTGAATGATTAATCATGCTATATTAAACAATACACTTTTTTTTACAAAGACGGTATGTCATGTTATTATTTTCACTGTCATGGTTTCGAGATAAATGTTTGTTTGACCTTGAAAATGAGTTTAAAAGTGAATGAAGTCTACCGAAGAAAAAACAAACTAAAACTACACGTATTGTTTGAAAGATTGTTTTTGCTAGATTTAGACGTTCTCCCTTTGAACTGTTGTACTGAAGACTCTCTCCCTTGTCTTCTAAAAATCAAAAACATTCAAATAGTTAAGTTCAATTTACAGTTGAAGCTTTTAGCAAAGGTGACTGATTAAACAAAAAAACGTTTATTAAAACAGTATGCTGAACTAGGTTTATTAATAAAAAACACATACACCAACAAGACAACAAAACCAGGTAACTACCGCACATACACCAACAAGACAACAAAACCAGTTAACTACCGCACATACACCAACAAGACAACAAAACCAGGTAACTAC
>ENA-OREC01000225-OREC01000225.1-marine-metagenome-genome-assembly--contig:-NODE-225-length-18665-cov-13.465193_pt1 | contig 18665 bp, 6 predicted proteins | sample MGYA00248626_ERZ508543 | MGnify/ENA primary metagenome ERZ508543 (study PRJEB26211, sample SAMN05518279) | marine metagenome | isolation source: Puget Sound, Washington, USA | host: Bankia setacea...
TAAAACAATATCAACTCTAGGTGTAAAACAATATCAACTCTAGGTGTAAAACAATATCAACTCTAGGTGTAAAACAATATCAACACTAGGTATAAAACAATATCAACTCTAGGTAAACAGTTAAATACACAAAGAAAAAATCATTTCAGTACATGAACAGTTGGGTTGACAACAATTTAGAACAGAAACAAGAAACTTCCAAATTGATTTGGCCTATGATAGTATCCTTCTGTATGATATGTAGTCATAAGTGGTCGTATATATTCACTGCTAGACCATTTATACAATCTATTTTTATAACGAAAGCCATCGATCACAGAAAACCGTTGTCCTGGATAATATCGAACACATTTGTGAATTCTCAGCAAACCTAAAAAATAATCTGTCTGGAAATATAATCGATTATCCAAAATTTAGGTCTTGATCAGATCTACAGAAAATGGTCCGTCGATATCGCTGTTTATGGTAAGCATTTATGTCTATAATATCATGAACCATTGACCATCTGTTGTATTGCAGACCACATCGTATTCAAGAACTATTTACAGAACTGGCGGTTGACTATTTATCTGTTCAATATATTTTCTAGAAAGGACTTATCTACCAAGTTTGACCGAGTCAATATCAAGTGAAGCTCTAGACGGAAGATACCATGGACTTAAGTGTCGTTGCACATATCGGATAGTTAAGCAAGTTTATAAAATGACCGAGAGAGAAAATATACAGTGTGTAACTGTCAAACGTTGTGTTAGCAATAATTAAATGTCCCATGTAAACACCAGAGTGATACTTTGAACAACCTTAATCCAACATGTTCAATCATTTAGAGAAACTGTAAACCCCTCTGTCTGACACGGTTGGTATTCTGATCCTTTATACAATGAGCAAACGAAGTCTCACTTGCCAGTTTGGGGGAACTGCTTACATCGGGTTTAGCTTGTAGATTTGTTGTCTCGGGTTTAGGTTGTAGATTTGTTGTCTCGGGTTTAGCTTGTATGTTTGTTGTCTCGGGTTTAGTTTGTAGATTTGTTATCTCGGGTTTATCTTGTAGATTTGTTGTCTCGGGTTTAGCTTGTAGATTTGTTGTCTCGGGTTTAGCTTGTAGATTTGTTGTCTCGGGTTTAGCTTGTAGATTTGTTGTCTCGGGTTTACCTTGTAGATTTGTTGTCTCGGGTTTAGCTTGTAGATTTGTTGTCTCGGGTTTATCTTGTAGATTTGTTGTCTCGGGTTTAGCTTGTAGATTTGTTGTCTCGGGTTTAGCTTGTATATTTGTTGTCTCGGGTTTAGCTTGTAGATTTGTTGTCTCGGAATTATCTTGTAGATTTGTTGTCTCGGGTTTAGCTTGTAGATTTGTTGTATCATCACTTCGTGTTGGCAAAGCAGATAAAACCAGAGTGCACACATGTAATTTCATGAATTCCATTAGATAGTTACTAAACTATCTAACTATAAGTGCTAAAGATGTAATGCTTAGATGATTGGTATTGATTTGTTGTAGTTATGTGTTGTCGTAAATAACATACTGAGATGTTGTGATTTGTTTAAAAAAACTATAGCATGACCTTTAATGCAATGAGTAAGTATTGGCATATAAAAGGCAACTAGACAAATTTAGAGCGTATGGAAAAAGGTATAAACGAATGCAGAATCTTAGGAAAGAGCTAACAGTTCCATAATGATTTTGCGTATGATTAGCAAGTTCAAACATTTATCTTGATGATGCAGATAGGTTTTCAATATTTCAGTTATTTGCAATGTTTAAGTTACGTTTAAATATGATGGCGACACGAAGGAGATTCATTCCAATTAGTATGTACACAACAGTGATCGATTACCAAGTACTTTACGTTCGATATAATTATTCGATAGTTCAAATAACCGTTTGTGTTATTTGTTTGTTAACATAAACTACACAAGCAAGCTTCGAACGTTCACATCATTTGCAGAGAAACGTCGTCAAACTACATTTTGTTCGATAGTGATTTACGTTCAACTATTGAAAAAAGTAGCATTTGTTAAACATTTAGGAAGAATAAAAACGCATACCACGCGAATCACAGGATCTTCTATGTTTTATTAAGTGTATGGCTTTCTATTGTTACACCGTCTCTGCAAGAATGCACATTTTGAATTCCATTTGAAATGTTTGGGATAGCGAAATACATCCGCATCTATTGCAAAGTTGTATGAATAATTGCTGATGTGATGCACTCGCTGACAGGCGCAATCCTGCAACACAGTAAACGAAGAGAGATAAGACCATCCTGGTTCTTATCTGTGAAAGTCTATTAAGGATGTACATGTGCGCTTAATGCTAGTGAGAACTGTCTCTGATTAAAGGTAGACAAAGGAATCCATTAATGTAAACCCATACCTTAAACTAATAAAAAGCATATAGAGTTGACGTGTCATGACCGATATTAAAACAATCCTTAAACTAGTAGAAGGTATGTAGAGTTGACGTGTAATGACCGGTATTAAAAGAATCCTTAAACTAGTAGAAGGCATGTAGAGTTGACGTGTAATGACCGATATTAAAACAATCCTTAAACTAGTAGAAGGCATGTAGAGTTGACGTGTAATGGCCGATATTAAAAGAATCCTTAAACTAGTAGGAGACATGTAGAGTTGACGTGTAATGACCGATATTAAAAGAATCCTTAAACTAGTAGAAGGCATGTAGAGTTGACGTGTAATGACCGATATTAAAATAATCCTTAAACTAGTAGAAGGCATGTAGAGTTGACGTGTAATGACCGATATTAAAAGAATCAAACCTCGTGCGCAATGCGATTCGTATGGGGCTTTAATTCAAAAGCTCTGAAATGATCGACCAAAATAACGTATTTCTTCGAATAAAGAGAAGAGGGAACACAAGTACGATGTCGAGTCCCTACAGTTTAACGATCAGACCACATCGGATATCGACAATAGAGCCAAGGCCAACTAAACACACACGTAGTTGCATAACTCTACTGGTCAGATGACACAGTGGGATGCTAGTTAATTAGTAATGTGACGAAGACAATAACAAATGTGCTACAACATGATCCCACACTGTATGCACCACGAATATATAGACAACCTTTGTGTACGCACTGTAGGTCAATGTGCACTATAAAGTCATGTGCCAATAATTAGTAGTTTAAGAGATTTAGGGACACTGGTACAACTCTTGCTAATGATTACCGGTTTAAAACAATTATGAGTTTGGCCCTAGATAGAGACCATCTCAAATAAACAGTGACATATTAAGACTTTGTGACTTCTATATGTAGTCGAATAAATTTGAGGTGAATGTTCATTTCCATCGACATAGGGCTAATTAATATTGTTATATTGATAGTTATGAACACTGGTGTACATTTTGGCGTTATATGGAAACTGGTCAAATATTAGAAAGGCCGTACACAAGTCATTGTTTTATCTGAACGCCTGTACGTTCTGTTCTGTTCCTGTATCACTGCAACAAATAATGGTACATAATCCGAGTGTGGTATCAATTGGACGATAAACTTGACTTAGGTATTGGTGTTATTGAATCAACATTGTGTTATTGTTAGCGCTGTCTGTAGAAAAAAACATGTACATGGAAGTACACACCATAACTGGTTGACAAGGTTTTCTTTTAAATATCTGAAGAAACAATCCAAAAAACAAAGACCACGGAGAACCATTAATGTAGTTCTCTCATTTTCAGCATATTTACCACAGCAGACATCGATGGTAAACTAAAACACAGCATACTTTTATCCCGACAATTACAATCGAAAGTACATGTATTTCATTTTCAATCACCGAAATATTTCAACCGAAAACAAACCATGAACTTAGGTGTTGGGATCTAGAATACCAAGATAGTGTATAATGTGTTGTAAAACAAACTGAGTTCTAAAACATTTTTAAGTGATTTAGTAAGTTAAACAATGCCGCCATGTTGTTCAGTCTTCCCTTATTTTTCTGTTGCCCTAGACATTTGATTAGACTTCACAAATATTCACTAATGTTTTTTCTTTCCAACGGGTAAACACTAAAGTCCATACAATTCTCATCTGCGACTGTTCATCGATATTTTTGTTCATAAATTGTCTCCACTGGGTATAATTGAAATGGAAAAGTAATTGAATATAACACATTTAGATAATTGATATTTGCACAAATCTAGGTTTATAAACGGAAAATTATGAAGTCTCACGTGGGAGCTCTTTATTTCAGTTATAACGTAAGTACATGGTTTCTATATCGTTTTCCCGGAATAAATCTCGGCTTTGAACTTCTGAAACATGTGAAGTTTAATGTACACATTTAATTGTACTGTCACATATAGTAAAGTAGGGAAACAAGAGTTTATGTATTTTCTGCCTCAATGTCAAATATATACTTTTTCTGCTGTATGCAATTGGCCTTTAAAGAGAACATATCGCAATACTGTTTTTTATGAACCTTAATTAATCTTCACTTTTATATTACAAACCACTGGTTTTAATTGACCGCGTTATTTTAGATTCAGTTGGCAATGTGAAGAACACCGTATTCTCTTTCTTCTCAGCCATTTAGAATTATCAAGAGTAAGTATTGAACAACATATCTCGGTTTCATTATATAAACAGTATTATGCAAGTTTTATGTTACATAACTTTCACATTTGCTGGAGACGTACTACTACCAAACATGCATCATATTGTCACGAGAAGGTACTCTTTTCAGCATATCCATCCTTGACACACACTAGTCAACGGTATATGAACTTCATTATGAATTTACGTAAACCATTGAATCATATAGTGTCTGTTTTGAGTAACGCAGACGGAATTTTAAAGTGAAACAAATCCACGCTTATGCCGGATTTCACTGTAAATTGCTAATGGTAACGAGAAATTGTCAGCTTAATGTATGCTTTAAATGTAACGAAACTATGGGAATAATTTACTACAGTCACATTACGCTTTATTCGGCTAGTGTGTTAATATGTTTTGTACGAGTGTATAATTGCTGTTCGCCTGACCTTTGGAGCATATTATATCTATATATATATATATATATATATATTAATATTATCATTAACCTTGGCTGATGACGTAGTTCAGGCATATCATTCTAGTGTTCTATGTTAATTACCATAATATGCTAGCGCCCATTACATCACGTGACGAAGGATTCCAGTGTCATGCTGTGCTCAGTAAATAGGTCACATATCTTTAGATTCACTCCGATGTACTTATATGCCTTAGAGACAAGTACACGTACTATTTATAAATCGGTCTCATTCCGTTAGTTTGCCTGTAAACAATGATAGCATACCCATTACCGCGTAGATGATAGTTTTTGCTAGTATACTATTCAGTATGTTTACAACAACATATTGGAACACCAGTAAGGCTCATCAGTACATGTTGTTACTGTTTCTGTTCACCTGTCTATGTCCTTGAACAAATGGAGTCGCCACTAGCTTTTGAATACTTTCTCCATATTACATCCCAACGATCTAATTGACCTTGGCATATTGCTAGCGAAGTCAAGAACTTCATATATGGAGAAATACTGACATGTCGCAAACATTATTCAACAAGAAAGGAACACACGTACGTTAAAACTAGCCACTATAGTGTTACTCCAGTACCATACAATAGTCCATCGAACCTTATAACAAATAAGAAACACACATAACTTACGTCAATGCTGGTATTAGTGTAGGACTAGACTCTTACAAAATACCTCTTTCCTGGTCTATTGTGGGAATAAAACTGACGCTTGGACGTGTTTTACTAAACCAATATAATTAACGTTAGTACATTTTATGTCCACGGACGAAGTGTGTTCCCTGAATGCAGTCTGTGTTTCTAGGCGGTCAACGACCAACCATTAACGTCGTCGTCTTTTATTTAAGATAATTGCCAATTGTACCCTGAGAGCAATAAGACACCTTTCAATAGTTGAAGATGGGTTGTCCTAACGGAGAAATATTATCTACCAGAAAAAAACAAGCGTTACTTCGGAATATGTGTGAACCAATAACATACCCATGTTCACTATCATTTAGCTGGCTATACAGTTGAGTGCTTTACCAGAAAAAGGATATATTAACAAATGGGCTTCAAAAAAGTGTTTCCAAACACCAACCTGTGATTCATATACACGTATGAGTTTGATTGTTCTTACGTTGTACATATTTAACATAGCTTTCTTTCATGTTGGTAACTTTTCGCTTCTAAATGTTTACCCTACATATTTCGTATTGCGTATTTCGAGCGCCTTACATGAACATACGAGACGTCTAACAGGGTAGGTATTTCGCTTGGACATTCATCCGCGTTTAATCCTGATTGTCAAATTGCACACTCATTTGTTATCAAGGATGTACTAAAACGAATGTCACACACGAACTCATCTGATCAACATTAGTGATATTATAATGGACGAAATATATTCTGAATCTATACAGCCAGGAAGTTGTCTTACTGCGGTTTGTCTGCAACCTCTTGTCCTAAACAATCTTGGAGTTTAGATCGAATTATGACGAGTTTAGCTTTTGGTGAAATAAAGACCGTTCAATGTTAATATGTATGTATGCCTCGTTGTCGCTGAATTCAGAACATATGCAAATTTATCCAGTCACAATGTACATAAAGAGGCGGACAGACACTCGTAGAAAACTTGAAGAAAGACGGGACATTGATTACGTGCATTGTGGAATGTTTCCGTTCGTTCTTGTTCAGGGTCACTGTCAATCAATGTCATTTCAGACAATTGGATATTTTACGACTATAGTTCTAATCATTGGATTGTTTCCTAGTTTGCATTGTTTTTAGTCCAAACACTTTCCAAGCATTGACTTTCCATGTGGTATATTAGAGAGGTATGGTAAAAACCCGTGGGAATGATTGCTCGTTTATACAGCCTTGCTGGCGTGATTTAAATTGTTGATTTAATGGATTGCGAGGGCGATAGTGTTCCTGGAAAGTTAATGGGTTGCCGATTTAGTCTATTAAGAGAGACACGTTCTATAAATAAAGTCAATTGTGATATACAATGGATTTGCATATAATCTGTCTTAAGTAGAGATATGTTAGTACTACAGACAACAACTGCAGATACGTAAGCCAATAGTGTGTACCTAATGAGGCGTTCATGGTGTGAACAAACATATATATAATTTCTGGAAAATCTAGGTTGCACGTAGATGTACACGAACAGAGATACGTAACACAGAACAAAGCCCAAACAAGAACAGACAAGTACACTCTGACAGCTTCTTACATAAGATATATAAAGAATATGTCTTTCCCATCTGTTTGACCTAGCTCACACACGTCATGGTCAAATACTGGGTTTTACGTTGTTACTGTTATGTCTGTATTGTTTTTCATATAAATGATAGTCGGAGCTAAACCGAGAAAACACGCTGATATTGTGACGTCACATGTCGTATGCTTCTGTCAAGCAATGGCGTGACATTTAACTTTTACTTAAAGGTAATATGGAGTTATCCAAAAACATAGCTTAATATATTCGAATCTAAAGAGGTATTATTTTCTTTGCTATATGAAGAAATGCTACGTTGTTAGCTGAAAATATATGTGTACCCACGTATTATGCAATGGCGTCATGTATTGGGTGTTTTATGTACGTACACAAACGAATAAAACATTCCCACCACTACAATGTATTTGCTGGAATACTTTCAAGTATTGCTTGGAACACGACATTAGGAAATACACCGTCATTTCGCCATACGTGGATGCGCCAAATTTCCGAATGTTCTACAAACGTAGTATGCTAATAACTTCAGGTATATCTTTAAACAAACCAGACGACTGCTGTTTTGAGCATCTGTCATTGAGTCACATTAGGCACAACACTGTATACACTGTACATTGTTTTCTATACCAATGAAACCATTACTGATATTTTGATCGATTGTTTTGGCCGTTTGTTTGCCAAGCAGCTCGACATCATCATACACTGAGGAGTACATAGTAGTGCGTTCTCGGCTTTATCGTTGACTGCAATTTCTAATTTGACTAAAACGGGGCTACGTATTTTTTGAATTGTATGCACTTGATTAAATAATCAACCGAACAATAAGTATTAGTTTATAAACCTAGTAATTGTAGTTGTTTCTTAAAAAAATGTATTCACATTGGTATACTCGATTATAACATTTGATGTTTGTAATTGTATGTACATTGCATCACTGATGTAACGTATACTTGATGCAAAGTGACATCGATAGTTAGTTACAGTTTATACATTTGGTAACACAACTGTTAGGCTGTGATTTACCAAAAGAGTTGCATCATATGCCCAATGTGTTAGACGATGTTACGCATCGATGAACTGGAAAGGGAACATTATCGGCTATTATCGGATACTTTACTGCAGCCACGTCAAAAACTGCAGTTTCATCTTTACTTAAGTTGGTGTCATTTGATCATTGAAAATAACTGTTTCTTTTTTGGACAGCCAAATAACGCACGAGTGTTCTCCATAACGTTATTTGCTGCCAACTCTGATGCTGACCTGCAGTAAAGAGAGAGAAAGAGAGAGAGAGAGAGAGAGAGAGAAAGAAAGAGAGAGAGAGAGAGAAAGAGCGAGATAGAGAGAGAGAGAGAAAGAGACTCCGGAGAGGTCAGTAGAGAGAATGGAAAAATCAATAGTATGTCTTTCCATAATGTCTCTGCTGGAACTGCCATTGCACTGCTTCTACCACAACATTACCCCATTTCCTAAGCTTTCCAACACCCCTTTGTCTCTGTTTCTCTCATTGCCTCCCCCTGTTCTATTCTCTCTGGTTAAGCATCCAATACTAGCATAGCCTTGTTTCCGATATATTCCTTGCATCAGCCCCTCTCGCTTTACTCCATCATATATATAAGACAGCTCTATCGGGTCTCTGGAACATTATTACAGCGGCTGGTCGATAGGAAGCATCTACCATCTACACATACAATACCAGACAATTCGCGTTTCATTTGGAGCTTATCACACTGATTTCTCGGTTTTCTATACGGAATAGCAGAGATAACATGTGTTAGTGAACTACAGGAATACGTTACTGTGTTTGATTCTCCATGAATATTTGGCGCTGCACCAACTTATAACATAAACTAGTTTCTGGTGGTATCTGTCTGCAGATTATGTTAATTGATATACGCTGGATATAAAACATGATGGTAGGTATTTTACTTTTGCTAAAGTTGATTGTTAATTAACATAACTTGAGTCAATTAATGAGATGATTCAATACTTGTTGATGAAAAATAATTGAGGAGTAACTAATATATATTTATTGAATCGACTTCTCTCGCAAACGCAGCATTGACTATCCAATAAAAGTTTGTTTTAATTGTTCGAAATCGGTAACACTGCATGTGTCAAGTTTCTCAACGTGGTGAATACACACGTGACTCTCAATTTAGTTACATGCAATCGATATACTATCAAAATGTCCTAAAAACATCATCCAAATGTTAATTGACGTTTACAATATATATTGTTCGCGTAATTGAATCGCTCCCGTCGGTAATTGTGTTGATTTTCGCCATAGGACACAGCACTCCCCGTGAGACTGTCATCCTAGAACGTTCACTGTGAGATTTCATCAACTCTCCTGGTGGAAGCCCGTGTTTAGTATGATTGCAAATGAATAACATCATAAGCCGGTGGAACATATGTATATTAACTCAAGGATACGCTATAGGACGATGTGTTCAAAAATAAGCAGATAAATCAAACAATATGTTTCTCAGAATGTTCAGTCTGGGCGCCCAGTTCATGTTAGTTAGGTTAACATTTTGATTTAAAAGAGGACGTATAAGGAATTCATATACACTGCTTAAGTCAAATATTGCTTGTTATGTGTATACTTGTGCTAAAAAGGCTGCAATGTATGATTTCTGTTTTGTTAGTATGTATTCCAGCCGAAACAATGTATATCATCATGTAAAACAAACCAGTACGCACCTGCGTCAGTATGTGTTCACTCTGTGCTCAATTACGGGTAGTAAATATTGACAACTGACAACAATTAACACAATTACAGACAAACAAATTACTTCGTTATTACGTTCACGGCAATCATATGTAAGGAGCTCAATTATCAGAACCGAGCAAGCTCGTTCGAATGTTTACTGCTAGATAAGACTAATGTTAAGTAAGTACATTATCGTGGTTGAGGTACATTGCTTTTGAATAACCTGAATCATTGCATTGTATTGTAAACCATGATTATGTACATTATTATACGTCGAATAAAATGTCTGTCTGTCTGTTTACCATTGCAAATATGTTTGTATCCACATGAGATATGTTCAAAGCTTACGTCTCATTATCTTTTTGCTTTTAGAAAACTTGGCTAAAATTGTTCAACAAAAGCATATGGAAAGCTGTTTGTACATTAATACTAGTCCATTTACAACGATCGTTTCTCAAGCATTTGGTGAACTGTATTGATAATTTAACTTGTTAGAATCTCTGACATGAATAATAAAATATAGCGTAACAGCTGTATTGTAATGCTTATGTGTGGACGTTATTGTATTATCAATGACGCTTCAATTACATGATCATACATCCAAAACTCAAACAACGGAGTTTCAAATAGTTTATATAATCTTGTTTAAACCAAGTATTCTAATGAAATCCGAAAGTCAGGAGGAAAGCTATATATTTATTTTGTCTTTTGCAAGTAATAACCTTTTTCAAATTCATCCTCTTAACAAGGTACTTCTTTCCGTCGTTTTCAAGCTCACATACCGTCCTCATGTTAAGGCATACAATCGAGTAATCTCTGACGTACATGTCTGCATAACACGTAAATACTGTCTGACGTTTACACACCTAGCGCTAACCCATCGTATATAACAGTAGAACATGTGAGCCGAGTAACGTGAAGTTAGTCACATACTCGCAGTCGTGTACGAACATCATGTAAACACCGGAGAAAGAGAAATATGGGTACCTGCCGTTTCACAGTCATGCGGTTTAGTGTACAAGAAACGTCATGCCTCATGCTGTATGGTATGGAACGATTGTAGTTATGATCATCTACACAACTAAACTAACTCTCCTTGTTGAGGTCACAGTCTGGGGTGGAACATGTAAGCCGATTACGCATGTATACCAGTGTCCCTCGATTTACATTGTTGTTTATGACTTCTGATAAACAGCATGCCAACTCTAGTGTACCATGCACATTTGAAACCTTATCAATTAAGCCATGACGCATGTATGTAGTTTATTTGCGTCATGTGCTTTGACAAAGATCAATATTACATAGCATACGAACAGAATAAAACAGAATATCTCAAACTGGTTTAACCAATGTCAAGGTCGATATGTTCGCTGAAACGTTAACTGATTTACGGTACATGTAGAGCACTGGCAATGCTTCATATTTCTGTTGAACCTGTGACAAAGATATCCAGACAAGTTTACAATCAAACAAGTGTTAATACACCCCTTTATGACAAGACGTATTCGTACATTGTTAACCGAGTGATGGTTGCCAATACATGTACTGTGGTATATCAGTCCTCATACAACACAGCAGTTAATGACATATACGAATTCAGTAGACTCTCGGGTATTACCAAGAGTTCCAAAGTCTACAACCAGGCTCATCAAGAAACATAACATTCTCAAAATAAGTTACACCTGCCTCTCATTTTATCTCGTCTCTGAGAAAACATAACACAGAGCTAGGGAAAGAACCATTGAAGAGAAACATCTTTGTAGGTTCATTAGCGACATTTTATATGAATAGACCATACCATCTGGGACTAATTATCCTCAAAGATGCCAGAAAGAGAGAACTATTGAACAGAAAACGCGGCCGTGGCTAAGGCTTGGATGTTATTGATGTCAATAACATACTTGCAATAAATGTTCTTTTTTCGTTTCTTCATTAAGCAGCTTTTCTCAGTTGATGCTTTGTCTACACCTAGGAAACACATGGAGAAAAATATGAACATAGGGCGTGTGTAATTACTTAAGTGATAAAAGCAACATATTGTAGTCTACACAAGTCTACACAAGTCTACATATGTCTACACACGTATACACAAGTCTACACACGTATACACAAGTCTACACAAGTCTACACAATGATTTGTATTACACATTCTGCAAATAATGATACAGTATTGGTGAGAATACGTTTTCCAAACGCTTTGATGTGTCCTACAATGGAATACATTGTCGTATTCTAAGTCAGTTATACTGATATTTAACGATGATCACATGTACAATATACGTATACTATATAGATATACCTTAGCTTTTCTTCCGATCGTGGTGGTTGTTTTGTACGTGGTGGTTGTTTTGTATGTGGTGGTTGTTTTGTACGAGGTGGTTGTTTTGTACGTGGTGGTTGTTTTGTACGTGGTGGTTGTTTTGTACGTGGTGGTTGTTTTGTATGATGACTCACATGAATCAAAAGTAGTTCATTGTTATTTATATGTGTTTATAAACGCTGCGGTCTGGAGTACTTCTTCGTTTAACCTATTAACGAAATCGACCTTAGTTGTTTTGTTCATTTCTCATCCAAAAAACCCGTGAATGGAACGAATCACTGCTGGTGAACCTACTTACCTATGCTTTCGTACGTGAATGTAAAATAAACAGGCTCAAAGAACTAGGTCAAATACATCGCTCTTTCTCTAGACAAACAAATCAACTTACTTAGTGGTAGTGGTGTTTAAGAAATGAAATTGATTTATATTGTCTGGGAATTACTTCATGAGAACGTACCTTGATTGTAAGTTGGTGTTTTTGTCCTCTAGCACTGTTTTTTAACGTATTTGTTTCCGAGTCTGATATTAGTACTCGTACATTTAATACGTGAACTGATGTAAACTTCATTGGAATATTCCGGCATAGTATACAGGACGTAAAAGGTCACATCAACATCGTTAATCATAACAATTACTTGCTTTTCCTGTGATAAATATATTGCACGTGCAGTTGTATCAATATATATGTGATTAAGGGAATAACTTGTGAGAAATCACAACCATACTAACTATTCAATTAACAGATATTAACTTTATATTCGAAGAATAAGCAATATAATTTCAAATGAATAAAAACGACTTGAAAACAAAACGAAACGTTAGACGGCGCGATTCCTCTATAACCAGATTTTCCCTGAATTATCTCGTCAGATGATGTCAGTTTTGTTCTGTCTTGTTCTGTCTCAAGCTAAAATCCTAAATCACAAATTGGATTTTCCCCACGTCGTTAGGGCCATTTTGCCGTGTCCATTTCGGGATTGTTCCAGCTTTTATTCCAGAACTATATTACACGTGTCATTAAATGCAGGAAATTCGTTAAAGGTTAAACAGAAGAGGCAACTATTGAATTACGTGACTCTAGCTGTGCGTGAGTTTAGCAAAGGAAATCTCTGTTTCTACAATCATCGCTGCAAACATAGAATGAGTGTGAAATGATTTGTAATAATGAGAGATGTAACCTCTGTGAAATCTAAGTAAGAGCACCCTTTTCTGAAGCAAAAAACCCCAAACAATTAGAAAATGAGAGGAAATCAAACATTGTCGTTTGGAAATCAAATAAAAGGACTTGCAGCAAATAGCTATGTTTACGGACTATAACTATTTTGAATCAGTGAAGAATAGGTGCATTTAACACAATTAGCTGTCATAGAGATTGGGTTAATTTATTTTTGAATTAAAGATTGATGTTGTGGATCTAGATATCATACATGTGCATAACACCGTAAGACTTATATAGTACATGGATTATCATACCAGGTGACGAAGGTCAGTCTCTCTAATGAACACGTTTATCACGACACCGTAGTATGACTGGTGCTATTTAGATTAAAACTAAGCCGATCATTATATATTAGAAGGTAGAAAACTACTTCATCGAATTGCTTATATGTTTCTAAGTAAATGTTTCTCTGTCCGCAGGTATAAACTGCTTTTCTCATCAATGTAATGGCAAAAGTAATGAGAATCAATTTTTTCTTCTCTATCAAAGTTCAAAGACACATGCTCGTAAACCACATTACTTGTAATGTTGATGACCTTATTGGAGGGAAGTGAGTCTGTGTTATTGAATGTGAGGGTTGTTAACATTTTCTCTGATGGATGCTTAATATACCGTTTCTTGCTTGCAATATCAATGGCGAATCTTAGAAAAGAAATGGATTCGTGATGAGTTAAGGTTCCCATGTTATGTCTCGAAACTAATAGAAAGCAGGCAAGCACATCTCTCCTAATAGGACCAACCATTAATCTGATACGACAAACATAAAACTTCTTATGCGTGAACCGCTATCAAGTCAATCCGAGATTCACCGTGCCTTGTATATTGAATCAGGCGTTTTATCATGGCATGGATAGTAAATGGATTTTATTGTTTCATTCCAGGTCTCCTCACGAGGGCATCGAGAAATGTCGAGATAAAAGAGACAAGAGAGGAGAGGGCTTTCATTTTTATTTGGTTGATGACTACAAGCTATGAGTATGCCGAGATCACCACGTTCCAGCACCTCAGACAATCTTCTTCAACTCAATCTTAGAGAACACTACGAGATCCTGCGCGATCTTGGGAGAGGCACTTATGGCAAAGTGGTCCTCGCAAAGTGCCTTGAAACAGGAACCGACGTGGCGTTAAAGGTTCTGCCAAAAAGCTCAACAAAACTTCGAGAATTCCAGCGAGAGTTTCAGTACAGTTACTTCTTGTCACCACATAGTCACATCGTCGATACGTACAATGTGGCGTTTGAGACAAGAAGTTCTTACGTTTTCGCCCAGGAGTATGCACCTATAGGGGATCTATTTGACGCCATTCCACCACAAGTAGGCATGAAAGAAAAGGACGTTAAGCTCATTGTGAAACAAATTGCATCTGCTCTAGAGTTTATGCACAGCAAGCAACTCGTACACCGAGACATTAAACCAGAAAACGTCCTTATTTTCGAGGAAGACTTTAATAAGGTGAAATTAATGGATTTCGGAATGACCAGAAAAGACGGAACTGTGATAAGAAAAACAAACGGTAGCATTCCCTATACTCCGCCGGAGATTTGTGAAGCTGCAAGAAATGAAAACATTACTGTATCTGTGAATGTTGACGTTTGGGCATTTGGTGTGCTCTTATTTTGTATGCTTACTGGAAACTTTCCCTGGGAAAATGCGGACATCGGTGATATTTATTTTGGTGAATTCGTTACCTGGCAACGGAAGAAAACATCAAAAGTGCCATCACAATGGAAACGGTTTACTCCAAAGTTTTTAAGATTCTTTCGAAAAGCTTTGGACATAAAGCCAGAACGTAGATGTGAAGTGAAAGAAATTAATAAATACTTACAAGATAGTTGGATCCTGCCTTACAGAACGTCCGATGATTCCACGGAAGACGACGAGGAGGAGTGTGTGTCGGGAAGTGATCAGGAGGACAACTTAGCGGCGATACTTCAAAACCACGGCATTGACACTAAGGTGGATAAGCGTTTACGTGATGTTCGAATATCAGAATGGTTGTTATCTCTATGACTAGTTCGAAATCTCAGACCGTCTGCGTGGGCTGATGCAGAGACTTTACGGTGCTTCGCTAGTGACTCAAGTGTTCTGTTATTCTTTGTCACTTTTACATTTATAAGCATAATTGTGATGATATTTAAATAATCAAACATTTCAGCTAGCAGCCTGAAGTACATACGATTAGTCAATCTTATTGCCAAGCAATGTTATCTTTTGTTATCTGTTAGACGTTATAGATCTAGCGAAATACACTGTTTACGAATCTGAAATATATGGTAAGAACTGCATATGTAGAATTATTATCAGCATTCTGTTGTGATAGACACCTTGATATATGTATCTTTCTACAAAGCAGTTAAGTGTAATAGTCTCCATGTGTGATTTACGGTTTCGCCTATCTAAGATACATTCTTTCACGGTTTTGCTTTCGAATAAATCTTTTGTCTACGATATTCTGCTCATAATCGAGATAACAAGAAACTCGGTGGAGGTCGATACATATTCTGTACAGTTTCTGGATTACCCTTGACCTTACAGACGTACATGTGTTGGCTCCTAGCGCATATAGTCTTGCATCGCCTGATACTAAATGTTACAAGTACGTTTGCCATTACTTCTAGGAATACCAGCTGTTTACGTTACCTGTATACAAATGCTACATATTGTTTATATCACTCTGATACATTCCTGCCATTTACCTCAGCTCATTATTTTATGTTGCACTACTTATGTATGTGTTAAATGCTACTCTATGAGCTATTGTTCATACACAATAAGTGAACTCGGCAATACTTAGTTGATGATGCATTGAGTTATTCACCTGTTTTCCAGAGATATAGTTTCCAAAATAACATTTATCATTTGTTCATGTATATATGTATTGAAAGTTATGATAATGATGATCATAATAAAAAAGGTCTTCTATGGACTAAAATGGTTCAATAAACATAATTGTTTATTATCTCTCACTCCTGATCGACGTGTATACATAATTACGTGTTGGTTGCAATCAGAGAACACTATCCGTTTTCCCCTCTACAGTTTATAGATTAATGGTCGGTGCCTCTCTTAAACAATTAACGGGTGAACATTAATTCCCACGTCTTTCTATGTTATCTCTTTCATTTCACGCGTTATTCGATTAGCCTTTCGCTCTTCATAAATAAATTGTTGACGTGTTCTACCTTCCGAGAAGCCTGGGTGAAATGCAAAATAAATACCCAAGACAAAGTATTGGTGAGAGCTCGCATGTCTGTCATAGTAGCGAGGGAAACTGGTACTTGTTTACTAGTCATTTATGTTGTATAAAAAGCGACATACAATACCCGTCCATTGTAGTGACTCTCTTTAATATAATTTACCACTGGAAACAACTACAACAAATAAGTGAAAGCATGTATAAGAATTGACCACACAAAGACATAGTTCATAGTAAAGAACAAATACACAAATAGAAAAGAAATCATTTTTTCTCCTGAATTGTCAACAATGCAATTAATCATCCGCATGTTGACACATACGTAGATGCCTGCGAACATGTCTATACACGGACCAAAAACAAATAATATAGAACACTTACATAGTATCAATAAACATTTTTAATTCGTATAACACTTCTGCAAGACTTGTCAACAAATGTTCGACTAACATACATACATTGCGTACATAGATTGCTATACCAGTAGACTATGTAAGCCACTAAATAGATGAACTTATGAATCATTATATCACTATTCTGGAATGCAACAAAGCGTGTAACACCTCTTAAATACCTTCCAAAATTTGATAAGATTGATAGGTCTTTTTACGTTGGTCTGATAATGTAATATGTAGATTGAGCTCCCAGACAAAAAAAAGTTCAGAGTGCGAATTTAACGTTTGCAGCACCTTAATCTGGAATTTAAAATATGGAAGTCAGCCATGGAAGGAATCACCCATGGCATGTATAGTTTACCTAAAAAATTGTGAACAACAGAACAGAACAGAACTGAATATTTATTTTGTTTAAGCATATACAGCTTATCACAATTACAAAGTTACACAATGCATGGATTATTAAATATACCTATACAGTTTAACAATTATAGTTTATATGGTATTAAATTCACAATAGTTTTAGAGTAGTGAGAATGTGAAATAATTGTGTTACTTAACATAAGATGAAAACATAATTCGCGATTTATTTTTTCTCAAGGAAATAAAATAAATTAAATTTAGATGTTTGACGATTTACTTAGTTCCAGATGAAGTTAAATATGAAGATGTATATATACATTTCAGCTTATGTAGTATTTTTATAACCAATTAGCAAATACACAAACGACAGGCAGATACCATTTTATTCGGCGTATACGATAACGTACACAGTAATAAAACTGATGTATCATACAATACACATGCTTTGGATTATTCTAGTATTTAAACAAACGCAAGAAAAAAAAATGTATATAAAATGAGAAAGAAATACACACACAAACTCAACTATCCAGAGATTAACTTTAAAGGCATGTTTCAATTTGGAGATTGACAACACCCAATACACAACACAATGTGTTTGTATTATCACATAAATAACTACGAAACCAATGTAATACATATTTTCTATAATAAAAAAGGATACTGATAATATTTATAACACATAAGTATATTCTTTTTCTCACAGGAGAAAGAGGACTTAAGACATACATTAAGTATTAGACAAATGATAACATCACATTATTTTGTTCTAGTAATTATTATTTTCGGTATAGAACTAAATATATCAATGAAAGAAAATACATCTGTCTGTATAGAGAGACACAGAGGGTATATATCCACATGTTTACATGAACGAACAAGCAAATAAATGATTGTGTCAAGAGAACACACATGGGCATAGTTGATAATAAATATACAACATTATTTTACATTGGTGTATCTGATTAAAACATAGGTATAAAAGTGCAATACAGGAAACATTCACTTCATACATTGCATGGCGTCTGAAAGTAAATAGATTAAAAGGAACAATGTACCACCTCCTCGATAGCCTAGTGGTATAGTGCTGGCTTCGAATGCGAGAGGTCCCGGGTTCAATCCACAGTCAAGGACCGCGTAATACCAAAGACGTTATAAAAATGGTACCAGTAGTGCCCTTGTTTAGCACTGAACATTCAA
>ENA-OREC01000226-OREC01000226.1-marine-metagenome-genome-assembly--contig:-NODE-226-length-18651-cov-13.010337_pt1 | contig 18651 bp, 10 predicted proteins | sample MGYA00248626_ERZ508543 | MGnify/ENA primary metagenome ERZ508543 (study PRJEB26211, sample SAMN05518279) | marine metagenome | isolation source: Puget Sound, Washington, USA | host: Bankia setacea...
CAACCTCACCACTGGACTTATAACGTTATACAAGGGCGCCACGAGAGATAACTACATATGTACAGCAGCAACCTCACAACTGGACTTATAACGACGAGTCCCTACTTATTTCCTGGTCAAGGAAGGTAATCGCTGCGCGGAGTTTAGTATTAGTTGGTAGATGTTGTCTCCCTTATGCTATTGTATTATATTAATATACTTCTACAAAAGTGCATCTCGCCCTGCTCAGGTACAGGTTAACCTCTAAAGTAAAATTCTTGTAAATACCACTAGACTCGTTTTCGCTATTTTCTCTTCATGCAACTTAAACATTCAGATAATGTCAGCCCAAACTGGTAGGTATGTGTTTGTCTATGCAAGGGATGGTCAAACTATCTGAGTGATGCTATAATTATACATAAGTTTTACAAATGTATGCAAGGCTTTGTACAAAGTATTCAATTTCACCTCAGAAACATGTCTACCCATAAAGCATGATTATACATTTCAAGTTCATTTTCAAACTTTTTTCTTTTTTTTAATTTTGAAAAATGAAAAGCATACATTAAGCCAAGATACAAATACATGGACTATCCACCACACATAAGTGTCTTTTGAACTTTCGTTGTCTTCTGTGTTGTTGTGCAAATGAGACAAAGTAAGAAAATGTCCTATAGTTATTTTTTTAATAATTACTAAAATACTTTAACAAGAACGGGAAAAAATATGTACATGTATGTATTGAGTATTGAGCATATTACACCAACACGGAGTATTATAACAATAAGTCAGTGGTTTACCTTTCATTTGATATAAAGAATCAAGCTTTAATTACCTACAAAAATGAATGTTAAATGATAATTATATATTGCTTTAGAAAAAGACAGTTCTTGAAAACATAATGATAATAAAAGCAGACAGTAACAACAACAAACACAAGGAAACCCACAAGTAGAAGTCATTGATGGAATGATTCAATTAGGTACACTTCTCATAAAAACAGGATCAATAAATATATTAAACATGCGTTAGGTTAAATGCTCCTCTGTCAGCTGTTCACCAATATCAGGGGGACTGTACATGTGTGTGTGTGTGTGTGTGCGTGTGTGTTAATTAACAATTAAATACTGAACAATGCTAAACACCATTATTCTTAAATGCACTATAATAAGAAACTGTTAGAGAAGGGGTCTAGGCCAGATTGTTGGGCAGCCAAGGTCAAACTAACCAAAACACAAGATCGTTTGAAAGGTCATGTCAATGAGTTCATGTTTATACAGTTTGTAGGTGATACCATTCAAAGTGTTTATGATATTGAGACAAATGGTGACCGACAGGTGGACTGAAGGAGTCATACATCATCAATACATAAGCTTTGTAATCCGGCAAACAATGTATAAGATTTGTTAAACAAGACAAGATTACAAAGCTACACTAATTGCACTGTTGAAGGAGACGGACAAACCTCACCATGCTAAAACAGTGGGACAAATTATTAATCGATTTAGCTCAAAATTAAATAACAACTCTCCATCACAATTAAGTGGTAATTTGTTTTCGGTTATTACGTACAATGTATCTTCATTTAACTTAAGACTTAAAGCAGTAAAACATAGCTTGTTGACCAAAATAATTAGTCCTATTTGGGCATAAAATAATTGTGTGCATTTTATTTGTGTACAGATGAAAGAAATATAGGCTTGGTCATAAGGTGGTTTCAAAAAGTAGCTATGTGGCTAAAAATTCACATATTTAAAATATTGTGATGCACATTGGGAAAATTTGATGATTAGTAAATCAAGTCACAGTCCTTCGTAAAGCGATATAATTAATTAGATCCTAAAAACCTATAAAAAAAGTACAAAGTTTGATGCACCTTATAAAGCTAAAAGAAGTAATCTGTAGTTTACCTCATTTAATTACATGTAGGCAACACACATAGATAAATGCAAAGTAAAGTTAAAACTAACAGAATAAATCAATTATGGTAGTCCTTGCTTTTTAACAATTTACGTATTCTTTATTCTATTTTTCGACCTCCAGACTTTGATGTGTTGGTCGTCGCACACCGTTATACATGTTTCTGGATCCACTGGGCAGAAGGCTATACCATTGGTCACAAGCACATTCTCTCTTTGCTTTAACGACGTATCTCCATGGGTTAGAACAGCAAGTGGAATTTGGTAGAAACGATCCCAGATATACACACGATTGTCCTCACTACAGCTGTGGAGAAAACAGACTCAAAATGAAGGTGTCAGGCACTGAGATTTGATATTGTAATATTAAATATGTTGAAACAAAAACATACCTCAAATAACTTTATTGGTTAAATAAATGATCCAATAAATATGCCAACTAATTGAATGGAAAAGCAAGTAATACATAAAGGACCTCACATAAGATCTCAATTAATATAATATTATTATCATAAACTTTAAGGAAACTAGTTCAGAAAACGTTTTTTAAGCAAGCCTTTGATGAGCTATATAACATTTCCAAATGAAGACCCATAGCTGGTCGTGCTTTTCATTGGTTTCCTTGTATGCCAAGTCTCTGTCATACTGGTATTATATTGCATTAGGTTATAGGAATTAAAGGTTTGTAACAGAGATGAATTAACTACATAAGCTACAACATAAAAAACCAATCACAATGAATCCAATTTTGCCCTGGGACTTGGATACAGTTTGTTATGTTTTCAGTTTACATGACTTAATCAAGGAAATAAAGGCAAAGTTTGCAGTTTTCAATCTCACATTGTTTGTTCTAACAATTTTGTTGTATATATTAAAGAAACATTTACCTTCCAATGAAGTCCTTACTGATGTCCAGACAGATATACCAGGCAGGGAATGAAGAGTAGCCAATGTGACCTTCATATACAACATCCTCCATCTTACACATATGTACCAGGTCTATACAGCCTATCTTTAGAGATTCAGAGAACACTTTATCTTGAACATTATTCACTAAATAAATTTCGCCAGCCTGATTGGCCGGGTGCTTCTTATCCATCTCACGGTAGTTAAGGTACACATATCTGAAAAAAGAGATCAAATTCTCACTCTTAGCTAACTCTTACAGGTCCATGGACACCATACCAACGCTAACACTATTTAAACGAGTTCATATGAAACAAGTATAATGGTATCAAAAATAGAAACCCCATAAAACATTTCAGTAAGAAAAAGTGATAATTGTGATTTCCCTTCGTCTGTCGAGCACTCTGTTATTTCCTCTGCCATTTTGAGCTATGACGACAGGTATTCCCCTCAACAGACAGATGGCACGGTGTCTAAGGGACATTTAATAATGTATGATAGAAATTATCAAAGTCTCACTCAACTTTCACCAACAAGGGTTTTCAATTAAGAAATAAAACATCTGTACCTGTGTTTTATAGCGGTAATAAAATATGGGTACGGGTTTGGGTGCAAATGAATTAAATCACGAGTGCGCTAGCACGATTGATTTAATTACACGCACTAGAATGAGTACCCATAATATATTTCCGCGATAAAACACGGGTACAGATGTTATTTCAATTCTAACTTGACCGTACCTCTCCAATGTGCTGCCCTAGTTTTTTTGATATCGTATGTTAACAGGATGTCGTTTGGTTGACTGTTCCTTGGGATCTCAATAAATTTTCATTTCAGACGCTTCTAAAACTAATAGCGTAACAGCGTCTAGATCAATGAACGCTTTCAGATACTTCAATGACGCTCAATTCAACTGTACCAAAGACGATGTTGCGATGCATAAATTTTACTAGTGTTTTTGGCATTACTTAAAACCTTTTAAATGATTGATATAATTTGGTCTTGCAAGTTCTAATTGTAAACAACAGAACCAGCGTTAAATATAAAGTGTAGCAGTTCTCGGACAGAAACGTCGGAAATACTAAAATCTTATTCACACTTTAAAATCGGATCGCATTCATGTTATGTTTGTTTCTGTTTCACATTGATTATACTATTTATGCAAACCATGTTTAATAAAAACAACAATGTCTAACAAGAGATATAGAACTCATTATAAAATATAGAGTGATTTGGATCACTTCAGTTCTGATAGTATTTTCGTTAAGAAAGTTTACACGTGAGGTAAAAGTAGTGCAGTCATATATTAACAAATAAATAATACACAGTTTATTTCCTTCTTTGTGTATAGGAGACAATCACTGGACCGTTTTAGAATCATTCTCATTGGCTGGATGTTTGCACTTGTGTGGTCTTAATGTGGTAGAACACCATAGTACATGAGCTCATCCATTGCAGTTTACACTTTTGAGACAATCACCCAGCAATCACTTTAACAAAGTACTACGTAGAGTTTCTGAATACATGTACAATGTTCCTTTTTTACAATAGAAATCTTGGGATTCGGCTGCCAATTAAGAAAATAGGTAACAATGTACATGTATTTTTAATGATTTTTTCAATTACATGTTCATTTTAGTTGTAACCTTTTTTTCCATTATAAAAAATAATCAGTTGACTCCCATAAAACCATTCTGGAACAAAAACATGAAAGTGTCACCAAATTGTGAGTTTGGTAAATAATTCATACCTTTTATCCGGGGATAAAGCTGCTCCCGTAATGTAACAATCTTTGTAGACAAACTTATAATCTGGATCTTTCACTGAGTTCAGAATGTCAACAATATCTGTTTCCTGTTCGTCACCAGGCTTTGCATTCTCCACGACACACTGAGAGACTTCATGTACAACCACCGTGTCATGCTGTCCTGTTACAAATATCACATAATACATCTCTGAACACTGAAAGCGTGTTTCACTGTCCGTTACACACTTACACCAACCTGCTACATTGTGTCTCTCTGGTGAGTTATGGTTAGGTGCATCTGCACTACAACTTTCATCACAGCTTCCACTATTTTGTTCACAATGTTTATGTTTAAGTTTCTTTCGTTTGGTAAGATCACAGGAAGGTTGCGGTCTAGCCGTGTTTCTGTCTAATACTTCTTGTGATTCTTGTAGTAAAGAACCATGATTTGTACTAGAACCAGCTGTAGACTCAGAAAGAACTTCAAGATTTGTGTCCATCAAAGAAGTATTGGTATGAGTTGAATTAGAGGTATCTTTAGTAGCCACAAGAAGGTTCATAAGATGGTATCTGTCCCCTGCTATTGTGAACACATGATCACCACGAGGTTGTAAACTTTTGGCAAATACACCACCATCCTTTACCTGTACAAATAAACACACATTTTTCAACTACAATTACACACCATTTACAGGTCCATAATTTGATTTACAATGCATGAGAAAAATACACCAATACCTCACAATGCAGGAGGTGGAATTCAATCACATGTAAGGGTGTTAAACTTTATCAGTTTGGGAGTGAGTTTATGGATTGGCAACCCCCTGATATCGGTAAAACGATAACGAATAATATTTTACCCAGCAGCCTTAGCACGTACGCAGTACGTATCGGGAGATACAGTCTTTCTGTCGATCTGCTTTATTCCAAAGGAATTATATTCAACAGCATGAACCACGTGGGGCACGTTTTAAACGATTATTTCAACCGAACCAATCCTCATTGGAGACGACGATGCAAAATAATAATTACCCAGAAAAACATGTGCCTTACTAGTGGTAGTACAAACATAACAAAGTTTTTTCTCCAGGTAATGTGTGAACTAAAAATAGCACAATTGAAGCTTGCTCACACCTTATCTACGAATTCGAGCATTGGCGGAGAGGGCCGAGTTTGTACCATTGCCAAATGAGATCTCGGATGAAATCCCGCGTTTTGCAAGCGTTCAGAGTAACTCTATAGTTTAAGAAGGGAGTTGCCCATCCATGGTTTATAGGTGCGTGATCATGTATAAAAGGGAATTAGCTCATAGCAGACTTACTTTAAGGCCTTTTACAACATCTATCATATTTTATATTTGTCATATTTCATAGAGGCAGAGTGAAAGACATTGATTTAGTATTGTGTTAAACATGTGTAAAGTAAAAGTGTTAAGTTAAGTGAGCGAGTGTATATACTCTACAATCTGAAGACAGCATAAACACTATACATTGGTCATACAACACCACCAGATCAACTTCTGTTTAATGGAAACACTGGAACTTATGCCTCATGCAATCATGATCCCAAAATTCTCTTTTTTAACACAAAAGTTCTCTTTTAACTTCTTAAATATTGCTCCTTAATCATCAAGTTAAATCAAATATGATAGTGACTGTTTTTCTATCATGATCTCTAAATTCTCTATATTCACTAGAAGGATTGTCTTTATCTGAAGTTTTGTTCTTACAGGTACATACTGCCTAGCTCTCAATCATCAAGTTTAATCAAATATGGAAGTGATTTTTTTACTATCTCTCTTATCTCTCTATAATACCAGTTAAACCTTTCATGCCTATGTTACAACCCTACCTTGTATGCTACAATGTGAGACAGTGAGGATGAGTTTCCATGTGGCCGTCCACCTAGCAGAGTATTGTTGTTCATCCAAGCCCCAAACAGTGTAGGTGGCTCCAGACTCACGATGCCCACAACGCTAATTCCAGTATCTATAATCAGATATTCAGTAATAATAAACTCAAACTGTATGATCATACACTGGAAACTGTAAAAATTAATGTGTCATGTCAAATATGAAACTTTCTGTATAATTATTACTTCTTTTGTCAGAGAAAAATGCCTCACAGATTAAAGGCTTTTTCTAGCTCTGTAGAGTTTTGGCTTACACATGTTTACATACAAGTATGCTAGAAAATTCTTCTCCAAACCTACTTCAAAATGTGTATGTATATGTTATAAACATCACAAACTAAAATGTGTGTGATATGGTATATTGTTTGAATATGCAACATATAGAAGAACACGTAATTCAAGCCCAAAACAGTGTAAATCCTGATTGTGTTTAGCTATTGCTTTATCATGAAATGAAATAAGCACTTATGGAAATGAGCAGCGCATGTATTTAATATGTGCATTAAGGAAACTAAAATAACAGTATCAAGTCATACCAGGCTATACATTACCAAATGATCCATTAGGTCAGACAAATTTTGGATTTTTCACCTGGTAGCCCAGAACTATGTGGCTTTCAAACCGTTTAATATGTCACTTTAATTCATATAATACTAGTAGCTCCTTAATGATGATAGCAAAACTTGCATTTGTTTCTTTTACTCATTCAAGGACCTAATCCTCATGAAAAGTAGTAAATCTTTTGTTGCAAATGATGCTATCTATGTGAAGGTGCATATATGCATGGATGAAAATATAAGTTGGGGTCCGGGTATTAAGCAATTTTAAAGGTCAGGGGTTCATTGGGCCTTGAAATTAGTATTCAAAAACACACCCCAAACTGTTTTCTGACCTATAGTGTGACACATATAAAAGCAAAGCCTACAGTATGTGATGTTTCAGGCAACTTTAAAAATCCAAACATAACAGACTCCTCAAGATTAATTTAAATTATCTAGCTCACTACCTTCTTTGAATAACTAATGCACGACTTAGCTGAGAATAAAAGTTGCTACGCAAGTGAGTGAAAGAAGAATGTCAAACGGAATTGAACCCCCAAAAAAGTTTGGCAAATCATAAAATAATTTACAAGTTGTTTTTCATTACTTTTAAAACTAGAAACTTGACACTACCTGTTATAGAAAAGATGGCACCAAATCCTGTACGGTCATAAAACTCCTCTTCAAAGGTCGTATCCTGTATACCACATACCAGCAGTAATGTATCGTCTTTGTTAAATGTAGAGAATTGACATAGAACCCAACCAAAGTCTCTGTTCATGTCTGCCACATACATCTTACGACATGGACTGCCAAGCTGCCATATCTGAGCAATGAAGACAAATTATTTGCTAACATGTAAACAATGTCACAAAATTTCTATTTTCATAGGTGAAAATGTTCTTTGTTTTAACATTTGGGAGAAAATTAATCTAATAACTAAAATATTACACCACTGCCTCTTTTCTTTGCAGTTCTTTTCAAACAGAGAAGAAAGAGTAGTTCAAACATCATGTAGTATCATGTTAAATCATGTATTATCTCAGATCAATAAGTTGGTTTATTTTTTGAGAGTTTTACTCCCCAACAAAAAAATAAATAGCCAAATAGTTTATATCCATACTCTTACCTTATAAGATTTGTTTTTTGTTTGTTTCGATGATATTTATCTAGGGAGCTTATTTGACATGAGTCAATCTTCCATAAGGCCCTTAAAGATGATATTTTATTTATTTAGAGTGACTTTATTAATAGAAAAAAACAATGAAAAACCCAGAGTGACAGCTCCATAATATTTACTTACAATAGCCAAGGCATCTTTTGAAGAAGTGCAGAAATACTTTCCATTGTGTGAGAAAGCTACATCTAGTACTTCATCACTGTGAACATGGAAGGTCTCACAGCAAACATTGGGTACATGGTAGGTTAAACGCTTCACTTCTTCTCTCCAACTTTGTCTACCTGGCGCTATGCAACCTGGCAACACATTCATACAGAAAGTCTCAAATTCCAACTACTCAATAGGAAAATCATGTTTTAACTTTAATACTGACGCCTCCCCCCCCCCCCCCCTCTTCTGATCTGACCTATCAGACACTGTCTGTACTATGGAAAGTATGATTTCATATTTGGTCCAGACTCAGAAACAAATGTACAGTAAATACAAAACTATTGAAACAGCAACTATGATACTAATTAGTAGATAAACCAGAGATTTTCACTTATTATTAATTATATTGTAATTGTAGCCATTTACAGATAGATGACTATTTATAATTTCTTAAAATTGCGCAGTTTCCTCTTATTTTGAACTTCAATCAACTTTTTACTACCTTTATTTTAGTTTTACAATAAAATTAACCTTTAAATTATGAAACTCATCAAAAAAGCCCTGCGCACACTTCACTGTTATCTTACCTTTGAGTTTCCATGTAACCTTTGCCAGACTATGCCACAAATATTCATCCACTGAAACACTATGCCATTTGCTACACACCTGGGCAGCTGAACCTAGATCGTGCACTCCCAGATAGGAAAAAATCTCAAGCAGCAAAGAATCTGGCAGCAGCTCATCCCACATGTTCTGTATCTAAATTATAATGTTAGAAAGGGCCAGTCATACTGAAAGGCTCATCTATAACCTGTAAGCAGAAAATTGATACCAATACCAACAAATGTATACATCTTGTGTTACATGTTTATGTACTGTGCTTTGTTTCGCATCTCAATATTTTTAAACTGAGAGTTATTACAGTATGTGACGAATTCCCCCGAATGTGACATTGACCTTTGAACAATGTCAGTTCTTAAAAATTGAGAGAAAAAAGCCAAAAAAGGTAAAATCTGTCCATACAAGAGAAGGTTTCAGCCCGGACATGACCACCTACACTCTATTTGTTTATATATGAAGCATTCCATCAACATAAGTGGCAATTTATTTTAAAATCTATCTTTACAAGAGAAAGTCATAGACTGTACACAACAAATTGAGACGGACACACGGACGGACAGAGTGATTTTAATATGACTTGGTTATCGCCAATCCGTGATTTTTTGTATTCAAATGGTGGTTTAAGTTTAAACTTTATTTATTTTACAACGATTACGACACAAGTTATACAACTTATATTAATCATGCTCATTGGCACCGATGTTTGAGTTCCGGTGGTCTTCGTGTGGGAGGAAACCGGAGTACCCGGAGGAAACCCACCTGTCTGACTTGGTGACCACATGACCATTTCACATGATGGTAATAAGTCACACAATGATATCTGATGTAGTTTGTAGTGTGTGTTTTAGGCATTTTTGACATCTTAAACATTGATCTATTGGATATTCGCAGGAGCCTGGCAGGCAACTGATGTTGGACCCTGATTCCTATATATGCTTTCACTTTGGTGTTTAAAAAAAATTTGGTAAATGTTATATCTTTGTAAGAATGCTGAAATTTACATATATAAGGTTTCAAACAGAACAATAAATACGTGTGCAGATATATACCAGTCTAGTGTGTATTCGACGGATTACGGATTGACCTATTTTAACTAAAGACATATTTTAAAATACCCAGACAATTTTAAACTGCTATGCAACCTTTATCGTTGTCATTTACTTAAATCTGCTAGCTTATGTGGGTTTGTTTACATCGGACACAAAATGGCTGGTACGTACTGAGCATGTGTCTGGAAGTCACATGTTCTTTTTTTTACCGTCAAAGGTCAATACATTGTAGCTATAGAACTACACTGCATAACTTAAATTAGGTGTAAAGCTAGTTTATAGGATAGTCTATGATTTATCATCAATTTGTGACAATTCGAACACTTTTAAACAAAGTCTGTTATGGTTTCCAACATATTTTAGCAACATGGTGCATACATTAGAGTTATCCTTTATAAACAAATGTGTACCCAAATGGGTCACCATTTCTCTTACCTTATTTGGGTTACAATATGAGGTATGAACCCACTATTCACATCCATGATCTGTGAAAACTTGTTTACTAAACATTCAACACATGGCATATATTTCAAGACCACTGGTAAGAAAGTTTTGTACATTGTATTTTGTAAATTAGACGTTTTGATTTATCTAAATTTGAAATCTTCCAGACAATTTTAAGAAATTGATCGACTTTGACACCTAGTTTTTCGGGAGCAGTATATTTTCATTTTACAAACATCAAGTGACGTCATTGATTTGACATGCGTGTTTTACAAGATGATCTTTCAATATATTTTGAAGGATAATTTTGTGTTAAGTAAGGGGAATTGAAAGGGGATGATTTTGGACTTAGGTAACTTTTAAAGTATGACAAAACCTATATGTGTATGGTATTGGTTTATTTTCTTACATTACGTATGTCCATTTCTGAAAATTTCTTACTGGACAATATATCGTTGACTTTGTAAACAAAACATCATGTGATGAAGGCGGAGCATGCGCCAACGAAAAGGGGAAAAGGTGCAATCGGATACCGTCGAACATTACCCTAGGTCGAAATGACCCTACTGCGGGATACTAACTTTTACATTTCCTTTAGCATCGTTTAAAACCACGATTCAAGAAGAAACCTTTCATAGAAAACCTGACATTTGTGTTATTTATTTATGTGTCAAACGTATTTGCCCATCAGAAAATGTCAAGAATGCAATTAAAGTGTTTTTTTTAAGTTTTTGATACTGACGATACACATGCTATGAGCAAAAACAAACATGTGTACACTGACTATTTGTTTACCTTACTATTACCTATATTTCGGACACACTGTTTATCCGAAAATAAGAAATAAGAAATAAGAATAAAACGGAAATACAAGTCCTACCTAATTGCCTGTAAATGTTGTACTGTCAATGAAGACAACTCAACCGTTCGACAGTACCACAAGCTATGGGACCAATAGTTGAAAACAGTTGAAACTGACAGAAATGTCAAAGGTCAAAAACAAACATTGTCCGCGAGATAATCACATATCGTTGATTTAGCATTTTAGCGTCTTGTTGACAACTGGATGAGTTCCGCATTCTCGACTAGTCATTGTGTGCCAAGACAAGGAATTTCGTTTCATGTCAGTTGATATACAGTCTTGTTTTTGTTTTAATACATGTTCCTCGACGTTTTCTTCAAGCCAGTTGTCGACGTATAGTAGCAAGACGAGTTGGATACACCAGTTTTTATTACCCTTCGAACCCAAGACGAATCGAACTCAAACATCGTAGACAGTTCGAACCAAAGGTAAAATACAATAACTGCTTTAGAATTTAATTTTAAAACATGCAAAATCGAACGTTTTCAGTATATCAAAATTTAAATTTGAAGTTGAGGATCATACAGTTATATATAGGAACAATTTTATTCTAAACATCAATCTTCAATGTAACCTAAAATCTTGATAGATGTTGATTCACATCCATTAATGTTTTTCTCAGACATCAGAGTTCGAATTTAGACTCGCATAATCGCAAAATGCAAATGACTTTTATTCAAGCTCACAAAATTCTGCGAGTGGCGTTTTCTAGACGACAAAATGTTAAAACGAAACTAGAATAAACATGAACTTAACTCTGCTACGTAGTCAACGTGTAAACAGCTCATAAATGGCATGTTTACACTACCAGTATCGTGCCGTCACCTGTTTTCGCCGTTCTCCTATTTTCGCCGATAACATTGAAATGCCTCTGACATCATTCATTCTAGCGATATTTCACCAATACAGGATGTAAACAATGAAGTAAGCTGTCAATAAACTGATCATGAAACAAAATCGAGGGTCATAGAGTAAATTACATCAAATTGAAATTGAGCAGCTCAAAAAATAGAAATTTACTTACCTCCATTTTCTCGCATTTTTTTCTCATCGATATTTTAAATTTGTTTTGTAAACTATGTTTTGGTGTTTTGACATAAGCCGACATAGTGTGACGTCATATTCTCTGTATCTGTCAAAATTAGGTCAAATTAATGAACTTTCGTTAAAAGTTTAACACAGTCGGTCCCTTACGAGGCTTAACACAGTTAAAGTTAATTTCAGAATACATAAATCATCTTCAAAAGGATAATTCACATCCTCATATATGCAGGATGACCTAATAGATGCATACTATATGTGTTTTAATTAGAAAAGGTTGGTGGAGAGGGTTGCCAAAAAGGTTTCCATACAAATAATAACACTAAAAGTTGAAAAATAGACATTGGCATTGTCAATTCAGGGCTTATAACAAACACTAACATGTGAAAAAGAGTCACTTCATTGTCAGCATCTTTTTACATACTTGACTTATGTGTTTTACTTGTTTTAAGACTATTCATGATGAAATATTGTTTCTTTAATCCTGTAGAGGAAACATTTAAATTTTCTGTAAACTTATTGATCTCCCAAATTCAAATTCTCCCAACCGCCGAAAATAGGTGACGTCATTGTGAGCAGAGTATACACACAGTGGCTTGATAGTAATGATGTTTTGAACGGGTTTGGGAAGAAATAAACAGACTAAATCATTTACGATTGTAAATAGGTATTTTATTTATACATATGTTCAATTTCTTTTTATGTTCAATTTCTTTTGACAAAGCATGCATGTGATGAGCTCCCGGGGTGGATGTGTTTGAAGAAGGTAGGTCAAGGCATTCTCAAGTTATTGGTCGGAAAAGAAACAGTTACAGACGGACAGGACCTACCGACAGACAGACCAACTGACATGTGCAAAGCAATATGCCCCCTTCAAAGAAAATGATTTTGTGGTGTTTTTCGTAGGTTGAAGTTCACGTCTAGCAGTTTCACAGAAATCATTTTTTATTGCATTGTTCGAATACAGGTGGTGTAAACTTAACCTATATAATTTAAATGTCAAAACAGACAATTTTCACAAAATAAATACTGTACTAATTTACAGAGAAATAATTATGGTTTATGAGACCATTGGCAATTTGATAATTTCATGAACTATTTTTATTTTATATTAAAGGTTGTGATTCTTATTTTGGGGTAACATTGCTAATTTTTAGAAATTGCTACAAATGACACAACTATCTTGCATTAAATTATATGTGCAAGGGTAGCACTTGATAATTAGTGTAATAACAATCATCTACAATTTAACAGACATGATATTTTATGACAGTTTCAGACTTGGCATATGCTTCTAGATAGACTTGCAATAAATGCAATTTTGTGTTTCTAAATTTGAGTATGTAGTTTGGACACATCTTTTTAATATTAATACCTTGCTTTAACACTTATGTAACGTAAAAGACCTTCATTTCACTGTCAAATAATGCATTCAATTTTATACTCGTAAAATATAAATATATACGTGGTCATTACAAAGTCAATATACCAAATGATAATGCTGATAATTGTGAGAAATTCGTGTTCTAAAGTTTTAAACTATAATAAATAGCTGGAGGAGCGAGTTGCTTGACGAGATATGAAAGTATTATTATAGGCAAAAACAAAAAAATGATATATTTTACCTCACAACCTTAAAGTTAGTCAGTGTGAATTTTGCTCCCCTATACATGTATATCTAGATAACATTACTAACTGTTTTATAGTTTTATAGAATGTTGAAATATAAGAAAGCCGTTTGCATTTATTCTTATATCTTTAATAGATAAAACGTTATATGACTTTAAAATCCTTCATATTCTCCTATAGGCAAGCTTTCGCAGTATTGATTATTGGATGATGAGAACTCTTCTAAGTGATCAACTGACACTTATTTACCAGTTTGAACTGATTTTATTTTTTATTGATAAATGAAAGGCACATGACGTCTTTTTTCTGCATAAAGGACAAGCATATTTGTGTAGTGTTTCTATGGGTTCTCATGTTTATTGTGTATCTAGTCACTGCTTCATCTGTGCTATTTCCAATTCAATAAAAATGATATACATGGAACCTTATTTCCATTTGAAAGCAGCAGCCTTAATCGCCCATCCATGACTAAATTTCGGCCTTTGAAATTGTCAAAAATGGCTAAATAAAGATTGCAAACACAATAAAACCTTCAGTTATTAATGGATCATCAACCAACCTTTGGATGTTACAGCTAGATATTCATGAGACATTTGCTTATGGATGATTAATTTGTATTACCTGTATGGCCCTTGAACTGGTAGTGCATGCTGAAAAAGTAGTTGTTTCCATTCTCAACTGTTACTTCTAAATTTCCAGGATTTTAAGATTTCCAAAAGACTTTCATTTTCTTTTCCAGATTATTGCGTACTCACCTTTAACTAAAGAAAACGGTCAATGATGAAGTCCCTTGTATGCTGTCTGGCTGTATATCTGTCTGTTACATATATGACTGTGTTCTCATTGGATAATGGGCTAGCCAGGACACCACCTATGGGCTGGATGCAATGGGAACGCTTTCGTTGTAATATAAACTGTACCGAAGATCCAGATAACTGTATTGGGTTTGTATCATTATGTCAGCAATCCTTTGTTAAATTGTTAAACTTGACCTTGACGCTTGAAAGTAATTGCATGAGCACTACAGTTTTGTTGTGTTCTTAATATATAAATGACCTTTACAACTCAAGACAAGAACTATACAAAGCTCTGAACTCAATTGTGTTTTTGGGGGGACAATATTACATAAACATGCTCGAATAGATTTAGTATTATATAAATATAGACTTTACTGTTTGGTTATGGAGAGTATAGATATAGACTACTTATTATTAGGGAGAGGCTGTTTATGCAGATAGCTGATGTTATGGTATCCGAAGGCTACAGTGCAGCGGGTTATAAGTATGTATCTATAGATGACTGCTGGATGCTTTCTGAACGTGGACCTGATGGCAGACTTCAACCTGATCCAGCAAGATTTCCCAGTGGTATGAAAGCACTTGCAGATTATGTAAGTTGATTAAAACCTCCATCACCTTGTGTATATCAAATTTTGGTTGTTATGACTTAATTAAATCAGTTTTGTTGCCATCCAGTATTGAACAATGATGATAAAGTCTGATGAATTGTAATCATGGCTTGGTTTGAATATATCTGTGATGAACTGACAGGCAATCTGTTGGTTACAAAATGTAATACATTTGTTCATTGTTATTTTATGATTGTAGTTAATAATACAGTGGCCATTTTTATTTTATAAAACATCATGTAAAACATATAAAAGGAGTTTATAGGTTCCATTATCTCCCTTTTTAGCTCATCTGTGATTGGTATTCATCCATTGTACAAACATCTGTCCCTCAACAATTGTCATATCAACCCTCTGCTTTGAAACAACCAGGCCAAATTTCATTGCATGTCTATGTAGCATATCAAATTCAAAAAGTCAGCCATTTTGTTGTTGTTGGTAGTGTTCAATCACAAAGCCTTGTTGTATTTTTGAAAAGGGTTGCGGAAGGTTATGAAGTTTCATTGAATTTTGCAGGTAGTTTCTAAGGAGAAGTTTGTTAAAGCAATTATTGACGGATAGACAAAAACCTATTACAATAATATTAGTTAGTTTTTGAAATGGATTACTTGTGTATAAACCATGTACTCATAGCCTTGTTGTTGTATTGTTGTTGTTGATTTGTAGCTACATGGTAAAGGTTTGAAGCTGGGTATATATGCAGACATGGGTTTGTATACATGTAAGATGTACCCAGGCAGTAAGTTCTACCTACAGCTGGATGCAGAGACATTTGCATCGTGGGGTATTGACATGCTCAAACTGGATTGCTGCTATGCTGGAGGACCTACAGACCTTGAAGCTGGTAAACAATGTCAACTTATAGATCACACGTTTTCATGTGAATGTCTGTGTTTCTCATGCTTACTTTGAAGTCAAAGGCTATTAAATAGTTGAACTTCACAAACTTTGCCAATATATTTACAGTAGTGCCTTCCACAAAAAACTCTATATAAATAACACTATGTATGCTGAACTTTAATTTACACAAACCAGAAGGTCAATGACCCAAGTGGCATATACTATAATACAGTAGTCATGACAATACATAATTTACATAACATAAAAGTACTATACACTTGCACATATCTGTTACTTAGCAGCATAACGTTTCACAATCCAAACAACATATACATGGAAAGTTGAATGCAAGTAAATATCTACATGTATAAGTAAGACTATGTATGAATGTAACGGTAACTATCATGAGGTTTACTGCCTTGAAAGCTTAGTGGTAAAGTGCTGGCTCGAGTGGGAAAGGTCACAGGTCAATCCCCATTCAAGGACCGCGTCATTGTAAATAAGTTATAAAAATTGGAACCAGTGTTTCCCTTGTTTAGCGCTCAACATTAAAAATGGAAATACTGGCTCTTTCTCAAGAATTAAGATAGGATAAAAAAGTAATGTATAAAATCTGCGATGGAAATCCTTCGCAAATTGGAAGTCAATGGCCGTTGTGGCGGGGATGAAAAAACAAATTACCACATAGAAACTGTTGTTTACAACAAATTAAAAACGCTGTCCAATGGTTTAATGTTTATTGCTAGTACTACAACAGGTATCATAGAGGTATATTCAAGAACTAAACTACATGTATACAGATAGCATGCAGCATATTAAGGTACAGAGGCGTGGCTTATCAGTTAGAGGTGTGGTCAACTGTAATGCAATTACACAACAGAAACGACACAGTCGGAGGCTAAACTATTTTTTTATTAAATAAAAAATCATGATGTTTTATTCTATTGTGATGATTTTGTACTTGCAGGTTATACTGCTATGAGTTTCTTCCTGAACCACACAAGTCGTCCCATCCTGTATGCCTGTAGTTGGCCAGCATGTGGAGGCTCACATGTATGTACCTCATCAACAACCAGTAATAGTCCTCCCCAATAACTGTTTCTTACTTCCCTGGGCAAATTACATCTGGTTGATGCTTTTCAGCACAAACAATGCCTATAGAAACAATAAAATAAAGTGAAACAAATAGGATAATTGTCTATATCCTAATTCCTTAACCCTGCAAACAAAGTTTTTTGGGAGGTATATAAGAATCACCATGTCCATCTTCCAACTGTCTGTCCTTATATCTGGTAAGCACATCTACTCCTTAACGGATTAACCGATACTGATAAAACTTTACATAATTGCAGTATACAACCTGGAGAAGTGCATGAAGAAATAAAATCTAGGTCCAAACTGTTTTAAGGGAGTGATTAGATGTACAGGACAGGGCTATCCTTGAGTTAATCGACTCGCCGTTCAAGTTCACTTCTTACACATATCACTGCTACATGTATATTACCATCTACTTGTGGAAAAGTTGATATAATAAACATGATACTGCTAAAATTTCAATAAAGATGTGCAACATTATACAATATCCCTTTTCCATCTGTTGTTCATGTACAAACGATATGTTTTGTTGAAATGTATATACAGATTGTGAAATGAAATATGTTTAAACTAAATAAAGAAGTGAATAGAACAGTTGCTTGTTTCGATTGATCCAGTAATAGATGGTAGCAAAGAGAAGTGAATAGTTCATTAACAAAACAATCAGAAATATCACTTTAATAAGTGTTTTAATAAATAACAGCTTATATGTTTTAAATCTTGGCCAGAGCTAACAATTGGGTTCATTTTCTAGCACTTCACCATTTTCACAGGTGAACTTAAGACATCTTTGCATTCTTGTTGTACATTGTTATTTGCAGGCATTTGTTGATTTGTAACTCAACATACAAACAACAATATTGAAATAACTGCTGACTTACTGTGTGCATATAAAACAGTTGACATTAATGACTTGTTCTTATTTTTTCAGACCAACTACAAGCTTGTATCTCAACACTGTAACATGTGGAGAAATTATAAAGACATGCGAGACTCCTGGGAGTATGGTAGGTGGAAAAAATGGAAACATTGAAATTATCAAAAATATCAATGGAATAAATTTGTTTTTGTTTTTTTACAAGCAAAATTCGTGATAGATATTCTTGGTTCAATGGTGTAAGGCATTTCATAAACTGAATACAACACTAAACTTCAATGGTTCTTCAAATGAATATCCCATGATTTGTCACAAAATGAGATTCTTGAAAACAAAATCAGTTGAGGTATTCATTCAGTACATTGGCAGTTCAGAGAGTTGAGGTATTCATTCAGTACATTGGCAGTTCAGAGAGTTGAGGTATTCATTCAGTACATTGGCAGTTCAGAGAGTT
>ENA-OREC01000227-OREC01000227.1-marine-metagenome-genome-assembly--contig:-NODE-227-length-18621-cov-12.935235_pt1 | contig 18621 bp, 12 predicted proteins | sample MGYA00248626_ERZ508543 | MGnify/ENA primary metagenome ERZ508543 (study PRJEB26211, sample SAMN05518279) | marine metagenome | isolation source: Puget Sound, Washington, USA | host: Bankia setacea...
GTAATACATCTTATTAAATATATAGTCAAATTGGTTATAAGTAGACAGTAGATGCCACAGTAAACACGTATTGAACACATGCATGACTAGAAGATCACTTAGACAAAAGCATACCACTATTTGTACCCGGGTAACAGTAAAGCCATTTTGTGTTATATTTAAATATTTCTTTAATATTAGTTTGCTATCTACACGATATTTAATTGCTTATGATCAAGTGTATATCTATAAATGTATACATTACCCATGAACGATTACAACTTCACGTATCATCAACAATAAATATGTAATAGCACAACATCGACAACAGTTACACTTGCTTTTCAACGTCAACTACTAGTACAATGTTTACAAGCATATCAATAACACGTATGCAATCTTTATAAAGAAGAAAACCACTACCATACGAAATAAACAACACAGCTTATCAACACAGGTTTTTTCTACAACAGAATGACTTTAATCTTAGTATGGCAGTGCGAGATATAATATATAAGTGTATCATTAAATCATGCTTCACTGTTAAATTTTTGCTGAGTGGCTTTAATGTGTACACTCTTTTTTCAGGAATATTCCCCGAGAAACCAGGAAAAGTTCACAAGGCGAGGGCAAATGTGATGAGACGTTCCTGAAATGTGTTCGCTTTTTGTTTTATCCCCTGTTCATACTGCTCACACTTGGCTTTGGTACACTGGCCACATTGTACCTGCTGTCGTTTGAATCAGCTTATTCGTCGGTAAGGGCTAACTTATATGCGTCTTCTCAAATCCGTTACCATCGTCTTCTCAAAATCCCTCTCCACCGTCCTAATTTTTATTTTAAACTGCACATATATTAGCAAATGAACTTTATATTAACTAAATAACTATTAAACATGTGTACATATTGTTATATAAGTAAATTTTAAGATTTAAATGTAAGCAGTTACAATTTGTTTTGATCATACCCGTCTTTTTTCAAGTCCAATTCTGTCTATCTTGTACGTAAGAAACACTAGGTACGTCATCTAAATAAATATCACTGGCATATTCCGCGGTTTGATATGTTTTGTTTACACGTAATTTAGTTGAAAACATTTACACGGATTGCATTGTTCATAGCTTAACAAAAAACATGAATAAACTTTGTACATTCTTTCTTTTTCAGCCGAATTATGTATTAACTAGAAGTAGTCTTGGCCGAGATCTTGTGATTTGTGGAGCATTTTTCCCTGCGTTCAGATTTCTTTTATCTTTATGGAGAGTTATATTTCAAGACCAAACACGAATTGGTGTTCCAAAATTACTCCTAGTAAGTAACTCTTGATTACATAGCTAGTATTGTTTTTAATGTACTATAACCATTACGATTAAACTAGTCTACGCAAATATCACACGACATGTATTTTATCTTTATTCTATAATTTAAAAGTATTTCGTGACTGGAAACTTTAGTAGGTAGCTTAGCACGATATAACGCCCGTTAAAATAACCTTTCCGACATTAGATTATGTTTTAAGAGTAATATTACACAGAAGGTAAGTCTTGCTTTTACTGATCATAACATCGATGATTTTTACATTTTCAGATTGCGGGAATAGAGTTGTTATCAACGTTGGGAGAATATATTTTGCTGTTCAAAGTGTTTACTCGAATAGACAGCACCGCAATCATCGTCGTACTTATGAATCTCGTGTTAGTACCGTCCTTGTTGCAGTGTGTGGGGGTGGCTCGAAAATTGAAATCCTTTCTTTGTGGACGGTCTGGAACCTTTCGAAAGCTCCTCTTATATCTATTTCCATTGTTACCATTCCTACTGCAAGCTGGCGGCCTTGGGTACCTAACATACCACCTCCCTAATTTATACCCACATGTCAAAACAGAAACACAACTGTTACTAGTGATTGGTACTATAATGAAATCGGCTGTGTATTGGGAAAACTTTTTCCCATTCAGGCGTCAAAAGGTGCCTTCAGCAAATACCACAACCGATGATACCACAAGTGATACAAACTCGACGACTGGTAACGAGCAAAATACAAAACTAAAGGAGAAGAAACATTATAAAGATTTGATTCGAGCAGGAGTACGGGTGTTATTAGCGGTCGTGCTCATTGTGTTATTTTCCACCCATGGCAGTTTTCCATTTGATACCAGTGAAAAGGAACACCATCATGGATTAACCACACAAGGACAACTTCTGACCAAGCCCAATACCACAATAGTAAGGACAGTTCCAGCTGAACCCTTAACAACACAAACGCCAGCTGTTGTCACTGAAGATTCGAATTCAAATTATACGGATGGTACAAACACCACACCTTCAACAAACGCCACGCCATCAACAACCGCAAGACCATTGAAACATATTATTATTTTACAGGACGATTCTGGCTTCTGGGCATGGTTGGAAAACCTTTTTTACGATCATTATCTTCTGCTGTTTCTGTTAGGAAGTTCTTTTCTGTTGACGTATTTCGCAGAGTTGGCATGCAGGCTACACATGCAAAGACTAGCGTTCACGTTACCGTTGCTACTGATTCCATGGATTGCTTGGGCTATCACCTACCACGCCTGCTTTAATGAAACTATTGTCACCATTTTCGACGCCATGGGTATTATGACTAAATGCTCAGTTGGAGGAACAATGGATATTAACAAGCTTGTTGGAGTCAGCGTCGTGTTGTGGTTGTCGTCAATTCTTGCAACTTGGTACCTGTGGACACCGAAAGTAGAACGAATGGCGAAACCGGAAAGGTAAACTATTTCCCCATTGTAAGCCTATTAGTTTACAGATGCTCGAAGAAAGTGTTAGTGTTAGTGTATTATCGTAAATATTGATAAGTATTATATGTTCGTGTTTTACGCATATTCCTTTTAATTCATACTTGAAATTCTTGTTTTGCTTGTCCCAACTCAATATGTTCTCAAATCGTTAACTCGTTCAGGTCTAAATTCATCAACTATTTATCACACACGAAGTACAATCTATGTTGAATTTCCAGAATGTTTACCCTTCCACATCTGGACGGTATTTTCCCGGTAAATAACGTTTTCTTACGTCGCAAGCAAGACACGACAAGGACCAACGACAAGCAGCAGGAGATCTCACAACCAGTCGTGAAGATCTGCGTTACAATGTGGCACGAGACTGCTAGAGAGATGCAACAGTTACTCAAATCATTGTTCAAGTAGGTGTCAAATATTACACATGCGCTTATTCAGAGATGGTTTATGTCTATAAAAAACGCAATATGAAAAGAAAGGTTTTTGCCAAAGTTCCGCTGCTTACAAATCAAATGAATTTGTTAATGTAACGATCAATATCCATGATATGTTGTCAGTACTTGTGTTTATTTATAAAGCGAAGTAGGTAATGTTTCACAAGATAGCGACTGATTGCTGTATTGAGAACAATAACACACCAATAAGGACACTGCGATCAGTATTGAATACGACACTTTTCTATTGCAGGTTAGATAAGTACGTTGGTATGATGTCAGAGAGAGAGCGTCTTGGTCGGGAAAAGAAGGCTAACAGTGACGTGCCAAACGGTACCAGCAATGACGGTCCAGACAATAACAACACACATAAACAAAGGAAGAAAGCTAAGAAAGACAACAGCGATGCTATCAATATGACAAGTACGTGTCTGAACATTTGTCATTAGTAGTCAGTTGTATGATTAGTATGTATATAGTTATACTTCAAATCAAGCGTTATTCAACATTTATATGCAACTGTTTAAAAGCAAAATACTTATCGTTGCATTGAGAGGAAATCATTGTGGAAACTGCAGCTTATTTTCTTAAATTTTATTTTGCAGTGCATGTTATTTTCGACAATGCCTTTGAGTACAAAGGTCCCGGCACAGAATTGAATGAATATGTCCAACAGTTTATCGAGTGTATGACCACGGCTGCAAGGTAGTGTATACTCCATATTATGTTCTTTTATTGTTTCAAACTGAAAACAACAACACACAGAACAAAATGCAGTTATAGCATGTGCTTATATTGTTTTTAAAAACACTGTTCGTGCGTTAAAGTTGTGAGTGACACTAGTTTGATTTATTTACATCACTTTAACAGAGGCCACTCATTTGACAACACGTCAATCTTCCAAGAGGGCCTCAAACAATAGAAAACAATTAACACACAACTAACTAATGCATGTACATGTAAACATATAAATTTAATTACCTAGTGCCTATTCTATTACTGCATCGTAGAACCGCCACAAATCATCAAAGGTATATATATATATATATATACGCGCATTGTATCACGGGTATTGTGATATGTCTCCTTGACCATTAGGAATTGCCCAACGTAAATACTGGGCTTTAAACTGTTGAACTGAATTTGTCCCTTAATCGTTTTAAACATTTGAAAAGCTTTAATATATATATAACCCGTTCGGGAAATGCCATGAGCCCAGCAGTTTCTTTTGATTATGTTGGTTCTGACCGGATGCTTCGTCTCTTGATTTAGGTCCACGTTGAGATTAAAGGACTTCAACGTCTGGCGCAACAAAGCCCGTGATGTGACACCGACTCCATATGGCGGAAGGTTTTCACTCCTGCTACCAGGCGGTACGCAAATGACTGTACACTTGAAAGACAAAACAAAAGTTCGAATCAAGAAACGTTGGTCCCAGGTAATTGATGTGTTATGGTGTTATGAATGGCAACTATTTAAGATAAGAACTACGCCTCATGAATTCTCTCTGCGCTATAGCTAAATGATGGGATACACGTGTCACAAGTTTGTGGGTATACGTGCGTTGCAGTAGTGTAGTGGTTACAGTTGTCTTCAATTGTTTTAAAATAAATTAGTTCATGCGTTTTGTAAAATACTTCTGTATTGGGTTTTCTGAACACGTCAGACTGCATACGTAGAGTAGGTACTGCCTTCCGTGAAATGTTCAGTTTCCTTTTATTTACTTAATGTTTATGAGATTAGTTTAGAATGAGCAGATGTAATTGGTAGTTATTTTTATTGGGAGATTCTTATATTTCTAATAATTGCAGGTGTTGTATATGTATTACACGCTGTTATTCGGCCACCAGAAGGACCTAAGTAAAGACCAAGTCCGTGAAAAGGTTTGTTAATGCTACCTAAAATTATTTACTTGTTTAAGGCAATGTTACCACAAACGATATACTTCTATACAGTTCCTTTACTGAATCCTTCTTTTCAATCTAAGACAGCTGTGTATGTATTTGCGACACGTTTAAAGTATTGGGATATAACTAAATGGAACACGTCCTTCGTACACTTTGTTTATCGCACACACGTTCCTGTTAAACAAAATCCCGCTAATCGTTTTAATAAATCATTGGACCATCAACAATGAGTTTATGAAGTAGCACATTTATCGTTTATTGTTGTCATTCAGCTAAAAAACACTTACATCATGACATTGGATGGAGACGTGGATTTTGAACCCAAAGCTCTGTGGCTGTTGCTGGACAGGATGAAGAAAAACTCTGATGTCGGTGCTGTTTGTGGTAGAATTCATCCAGTGGGATCAGGTAGGTCGGAGTTTCCTTGATAGGCCAACTAATTACAAGCATGCATGCATCCGATAGAGAATGTATTGGCATAATTTCCATTTGTATTAATCTGAATAAGCGTATTTTACAAAATTCACTATGATGTCTTTGTTTCTATGTAGTCCATATCATATATCTGCGATACCAGCTACCTTTGTATAATCAACACTTGAATAATTAATTTGTTTTGTTATTAACGAATCTAAACACAAGTTTACATTCTACTATATCCAGGTCCAATGGTTTGGTACCAACAGTTTGAGTATGCTGTCGGTCATTGGCTACAGAAAGCCACAGAGCATGTGTTTGGATGTGTCCTGTGCTGCCCTGGTTGCTTCTCCTTATTCAGAGCATCGGCCTTGGTAGATGACAACGTATTGAAAACCTACACACGAGAACCAACAGAAGGCACGCATCTCATACAATTTGAACAAGGCGAGGACAGATGGTTGTGTACCTTACTCTTGAAGTGTGGCTACAAGATTGACTATTGTGCAGGGGCAGATGCCAAAACATTCGCCCCAGAGGGCTTCTTCGAGTTTTTCATCCAACGACGCAGATGGTCACCCTCAACTCTTGCTAACATGATCGACTTGGTATTGTCATGGAGAGAGCTTGTTAAGTCCAATAATCAGATCAACCACCTGTTCATGTTCTATCAGTGTGTGATGGTAGGGACAAGTCTTCTTGCACCAGCTACTGTGATCACTTTGATTTCAGGTTCATTCAGTACCGTATTGAAAATAGGACCATGGTGGGCGTTCTTTCTTTCCCTCGTCCCGGTATTTGCGTTTGGAATATCATGCTTTACTTGTAAACAGGAGAAACAGTTACTTTTTGCTGGCATCCTTAGTACATGTTATACTTTTGTTATGGTTATAGTAACTATTGGTATGATACTTAGCCTCATAAATGAGCCTATAGCCTCACCGAATCCTTTATTTTTAGGCTTTGTAGCATCAACGTTCGTGCTCGCAGGAATTATACATCCAAAAGAGCTGACATGTCTGTTTGCCGGACTTCTGTACTATGTGACTGTTCCATCAACATTTATCTTCCTGACAGTGTATTTTGTGTGCAATCTAAATGATGTTAGTTGGGGTACACGTGAGAAAAAGTCAGTTGAGACAAAGGTGAAGAAGGAAAAGTCGTTCTTAATGTTGGTAAAAGACATGCTGATTCATTTTATGAAAGACAAACTGCCAGACAAAGTGGTGGATGTTCCTGCACCATTGGCACAACGTCAAGAAAGTGTTCCGACTGAAGTCATGCACTCGGTGATAATAGGATCAGGTAACGAAGAATTTTGGACAAAACAGTTACCTGATTACACAATTAAAAAATTGGATTGCATTGAAACTAAATTCTGGGTTGAAACCATTGACAAAAGCTTAAAACCACTTCAAAACAACATGAAGCTACAGGAAAAGTTTCGCACCGAACTTGTAGATCTTAGAAATAAGTGTGTCTTTGGATTTCTCATGATGAATTTGTTGTTAGCTCTTGTCCTACAGCAGTTACAGGTCAGTCGGGAACAATTAAAAAAGTTCTATATTGTTGGGAAATATGAACCAGTGCAAATCATTTTTCTGGGAATATTTGCTGCGTTACTTATTGTCCAACTGTTCGGGATGCTAAAGCACAGGTGGGGAACATTTCTCCATCTGATTTCTAGTACAGATCTAGACTCGCTAGTACAAGAGAAAATTGACATAACGGCAAACGACGTACTGGGATATGATAAAGAAATGCATGTAGTATATGATGAGCCTAAACCCGATTACGACGTTGATTATGGTGAAGAGAGTGACGCGAGTGTTAATTCTGGAAGTAATCTTTATAGAAGATATGTGGCAAAAACCATGAGACGCCAGCCACCAAGCATACCACATCGCAGACCATCCTTTAGACAAATGCTTGGAACAATTAGAGAACGCTTTCCAACAGCTCTCAGATTTAACCATAACAGTTTTGAGGGAAGACGTAATTTTCAAAATCAAGCTTACCTCAATTGAACGTTATTTATTGAGTCGTTCTTTAGAAACCATTGCTCGAAAATGTTGTATATGTGTGTTCAATGAAGTAACTGTGTAGTGATATGACACAAATGCTGAGTTATTGTATTAGTTATAATATGTAAAAATGTACCTGTTTTCGAAGACAATCCACTCGTATGTTTTCTATGATAGTTTATTCATTACGCTGTTTTTCATGTTGTTGTTTTTGAAAATAAATATACATTCCATTTTGTTAGATTGCTTTCATTGTTGTTAGATTGCTTTCATTGTTGTTAGATTGCTTTCATTGTTGTTAGATTGCTTTCATTGTTGTTAGATTGCTTTCATTGTTGTTGATATAATTACATGTACCAATGACACACATAGCTTTTTTTAATTTGGTTGTTGCATTTTGGTAATATTAGCAACACGTATTATCGCTATATAGAATAAACAAATTCTCTGAGTGGCTAAGAGTCATGATGTAGGTAACTAACACAATTTCGAGCAACACAAATAACTAACTTACTTATATTACTAAGATATAGGCTGATCAACCAGTAACAAATTGCAAATCAAACTCAATTGGAATTTGTCAAAACTTCGCAGAAACAATTGTACAATCAACATTCAGTAGTTTAACAAAGACCATGCATGTAAGAGTTGCTATTGGCAACTTGGAAGTTCCCTTGGAAACATTTGTTGGGTTAAAGAATGCAATAATTTGTGTTTATTTTGACATATTAGTCGTATGTGGGCTTATTTGAAGAGCTGAACAAATACATGAAAACACGCGATACAAGTTGCATACACTGTGCCCTGTGCCTTAAGAGAGATACACGAACATTCTGCAATAAGAACATAATTAAATACATACGGTGCAGGTGCGTAAGAGACGACTTATTATTTCCATTCTCTTTAGAAGCGCATTTTATTATCCTAAAGCGCGCTATTCGAAGGAAGATAAATCAAAAACGCGTGAATGTGCGCTGTTGTATTTAGTGTAAACTCGCGAATTCGTCAGAATATGTAGCATAACAAATGTTCGGGTATGCCAATCTTAACTAATTAAAGTAATGATAAATCTATTGACGGAACAAAATTTTGGTTAAAAACAAACCTCGCACACACATCACACAAACACACGCAAGAGCGCACACACACATACACACGCACACACACGCACGCACGCACGCACGCACACACACATAAAGGTATTCACTGATGGTAGAATCTATTGTAATACATTACTAATACAATAAAAAAGACATTAGACAAGTCAATCTTCCATCAGCTGAAGAAGAGGAACATGTAAACATATACATTGAGCAGTGTCTAGTAAATACAATGTTTATAACTGCATCGTAGAACTGTCAACTCATTACAAGTATACACACACATTGTATCGTAGGTGTTCAGATTAGATAGCATACATTATACTAGTACATAACATATCGTGGGGGATCTATCCAGCGTAAATTCTCAGTCTTAAAATGCTGAACTGATTTTGAATTGTGAATACATGACGCTGTATTCTTCAAGGCGTAGTTTTACTAAATCGGCTGCTTCGTTCCATTCTGAAACCTCAATTCAAAACTATAGTTACATGAACATTTCATTTTGCCATTACAACACCGCGTATGGAGATGTTTAAACAATATATACAGTTACATATACACCTTACGCAGTCTGATTGATACAAACCAAGCTGATGTTGTTGCCATGACGAGCGCTTCATTATCAATTGTGATAGTTCTATGAAAACCACTATGTAAGTATGGTAAAAGGTTAACGTGCTTGGTAAGGAATAACGTTAAGGATACGAGGCGTTTCGGCGTTGTTTTATCCTCGCCCATGGTATGATTTGGGCAACTGTATAGGGTAGTCCAGTCTTGTCATTCTCTCATGTGAAATTTATGTTATGTTATTCTCTCATGTTTCTACAGACCGCGCAATGTGTGATTTTCTAAGTATACGAAGTTTCCTTACTTGTTTTTTTTTCGTTTTTATGCAGATGTTACAATTGATACGTAATTACATTTTGTCTTTGAGATATGCTAATCAGGTAACGGATATGTGTGTGACATTTGCATGACAAAGAAATTGCACTCTCTTGAATATCTAATTATAGAAATGACGTTCCAAAACGTGATCATCCTTGTAATATGATTCGATCAGCTTTCAGAACAATCTGATTCTTAGCTGTTTATAATTTCATCTTCCTGGTGAACTCCTTCTGATTGGCCAAACCATTCTATTATGGCTGTTTGAAAAATATCCTGATGAAATGGTAAGGGTGCAACAAACACGCCCACATATTTTTTTTCTTATTGAAGTGTATACCGCTAAAAGATGTAAAACTGTTTCCTTTCAGTTCAGTTCTCTAAAAATATACATCATTATTGTGTGTCCGTTCAAGATTACCCGGATATGATTCTGATAATATCATACAACAAATATACCCATTATCATAAGCATGCTTTTAGTTTGTATTATTAAGAACATGATATTGATGTACTCACCAAAGACTGCACATTGTCAGCATTCTAATAAATACTATGAAAACAAGCAAGGTCACATTGAAACAGAGAATAACGATCATTTAAATATTATTCTAACATGATCCGTAGTTTTGTCTATATAAACACAGAACAAATATAGCCGATATACAACGGTACAACTATCTGGCACGGACGGCACGGACCTATTATTTTAGATCCGTGTTTCTGGCTGTTCTGATTCAGCGGAAGTAAACCAGCTACCGCACGCACTAAAAGTAGCAAACAGTTTAACCCTTTTAATTCGTTGTTGATAATGTTAGAATCAAAATACAATTTGAACTACCGTCATATATCGTTGTATATCGGCACATTAACAGCAGTTTGTCGTTCTGATGCTTGTTATTAACCACTTAGGCATCCGCCCTGCGTGGTTAATTCCTACGCATCAGAACTCCGAAATGTTGTTAATGAGCCGATATACAACGATATATGACGGTAGTTCATATTTTATTTCTTAAATGTACATACACTACATATACTACAACTGTATCGTATGATTAAGCTGTAACATCAAGCCATGTCATATCGAAATACAAACAACTTCATTAACTTTCGAACAGTCATCTACTCAAACGAAGAAACGAATGAAAAGTAGACCATATGAGTACAGGTGTATATCAGTCGTTTACTGATGGATGGTAGTTATGTAACAGTACACGTAGCTGTTCTGTATTGAGTAGTGATATATTGGTATGTTAAAAGTGTAGGTAGTGCTCATTACTTAACCAGATGTGTATATACATGTTGAAACAGAGCTCATAGCATAAAAAACGTGTTGTTTCTTAAACCTGGAAATTAGTCTTTCAATAAAGAACAGGCTGCAACTTCTTGTCTCTGCAATATAATTAAAGGAAGCTAAAATATAGGACGATTTAAAGAGTCATAATTACAGATCAAAAGAAATGGTATGACAATTTACACACACTAATACTACTAATTATATAATTTCATCACCTTGAGTTATCATATAAAGGAGTTCGCTCCCTTGTGGGTTCTTTCAGCTACTTAACGGTTATAACACCTTTGCTTTCGTGGATGTCGAGTGCTTTGATACCACTCATTGTCAATAATTTACATGTATTACACATTCACAAAACAGATGGAAACACATGAAATTCAGCAACCAATCAAAAGGCGTAACTTTTTCTCGAACATTAATTTCGACTTTATAATTTGACCCTTATCACAATAGTTTGACAGGGTTGTCCTTCAAATAAAAGTACGTGACTGTGGAGATTTAGATTGTACATACATTGCGATATTTATACAATTGGGAAAAGTATTTGTTGACACTTAGTGTAAGCCTATATTATTAATAACTGCATTTCTACGTGCTTTCCAGAAAAGTATATTAACCAATGTTATATAAACACACACAACTACACAAAGTTCGTATAAATATTTCTAGGAAACAGTTTCCGTCCATATATTAGTGTTCGTGTACAATAATTAAAGACCCATTTGCCCATGATACAGAGAATCACGAGCTGAGTATCTCTATATTTCTTGGACAAACACACAGACATACATTTGATAACTTAATGAATAACAAGTGTAAGAGAAATACCAATAATTGTCTACCAGTAGACTCAAATTAACGATACGTGTACACAATTAAGACACTGACACAAAGTTGACAAAATGTTGTGATAACTTTATTGGACAATGGTAAGTAGTAATACTGTTTTTCTTGTCATATCATTAAAAACCTTCTTACTTATTTTCCTGTTTTACAATTACTGTTATTTGTACACACTTAGAACTGAAGAACGATGGTGTCCTTCATCGATGCGTCGGGTATGACAGTGTAGACAGGCGTAAGCACAAAGAAGCAGATGAACACTGTAATTTGTACTGTACTTAATTGTGTTATCTTCTTCCTTTGCTGATCAAACTTTCAAATACGTGTGTGAGGTAGCTTGATTACAGTATGTAGCGTGAAACTATGGAAGAACGTGCTCTTTAAATAGTGTTAGTCATTAATGAACATGTTTTTGTCTTGGTTTACAAAGTGCGTCGGTAGTAAGTAATTAGAAATATGAAAATCTGCTCGGAAAGTAATTACCTTTAATGTGTGTGTATCGATAGTATATAAGACATGTTAATACTTCTAACATGTTAAAGGCCTTTCGTACCAGGGATCATTCCAAGGTAGGTGAATATATATGTTTTAATAATGTTAGTTTTAGTTATTTAGTTAATTTCTAGAAACCATGCATAACAACATTTAGGCTGACATTGATTTTAGCACTAATGGAGTTAATAATTTGGAGAAATGCTGTATAGTACTTATGTACTTATTACTTATTACGTGTTGAAAAAGTAGTTCAGTTAAACTTGTTAACAAATGCCAGCGGCGGGACTCCTTAATATTGGCCGTTGTTGACAAGTGGCCGTTGTTGGCAGTATAGGATGACTTGAAACACGTTTGAACATTTAACGACGTCTTAGAAAGAGTTGAAATTAGAAATTAGTTGAGGCATTGTTCATACATTATATACATTTGAATGATATATTTATGTTTTTTTCGTTCTAGATTAACTATTACAGATTTCATTCGTGTGGAAAAATCGGTTCAAGCTTGTATTGTCCAAGACTATAAATAGCTAAATGAAACGGACACCAGCTTATTTGTATTATATTTTGGAAAACCCAACTCCCACAGAATGATCGTTTAGTCACCTACATACACCGAGCAAGTGGTCGCTGTTGAACGATTCTCAGACACAACGCAGCAGCGGGTGCCATTCGGAGATGACACGACCTTTTAAATCAACAAGACGTTTATTTACACTCTAGAAGAAAGCAAAAACCATTTGTATTTGTTTATTCAAGCGTATTTGTAAAAGCATTTGAATGGTTGATGACATATAGCATTTATGATGTTCTATTCAATATAGTATTTAACGTTGTCTACGAGTATACGGCTAAAACAGTAATATTTGCTATTAACTCAACACGTTACATTTGGCTTGTTATACTAATAGATAAAGGTGACATTTAAGCCTAACATAAGCATTGATTAACATTACAAACCAAACATACTTATCTACGGTGTCATATACTAGGCAGTGTACAGTAGGCTTTATTTTAAGTCCGCAAGGTGTCAGCAGATCTATATTTAGAAATTTAAAACTTTGAAGATAAACATGGCGGCGAACGGTACGGTGATTGATCCGTTTTATTTACAAGTTTACGAGTCTACTAAACTTACAACATGTGTATTAATGGGTATCTCCTTTATGTTGGGTATCCCAGGCAACCTTGTGGTAGTGTTGGTACATAAAAACATAAAGGAGAAGTCTGTCACCGACTGGATGATCTTCTACTTAGCTATCTGTGATATATTGTCACTTATTAATGCTCCACTTTATATAGTCCAGTTCCAACATATTTGGTCCGACAATGGTGCGCCCGACTTTCTATGTAAATATCATTATTTTAACCTAAATTCTGTTTCCATGGCCTCGTATTTCTTCTGTGCATTTACAGCTATTGAGCGATATTTCAAGGTAGTCCAATCAAAAGATATGTTATCACTGAGACAGGCAAGGTTTTTGTGGTTTCCGGTCCTCATAGTATCGGTAAGTATCGGAGTGGTAGTTATATTTGCTGTAGAAAATAACAAAAATGGAAACTGTATGTACGCCATGGATGCCCGTCATTTGGCTACAATTGAATACTTCTTGATGCTTGGCGTTGCAGCTATAGCCACTCTTGTGATGCTCATATTCTACATACGCACTGGGTTTTACCTGATGTCGAAGATGAAAGAATTAGCTAACTCGAGCACTAGTTTCTCTAAAAGTTACAAAACCACAGTCCAAACTACCAAAATGTTGGCTATTCTTACTAGCGTGTTCCTCTTCTCGGCCAATACTCCTTATATTGTCGGAGTATATATCTCAATTCACAAGCCAACCACTGAGCCAACTATGAGCGTCATGCTTGCTCTTGGTTTAACATTTTTCATCAACAATTTTTTCAATCCGTTCCTCTACATGGGGATGAGCGCAAGCTTTAGGGAGAGATCCAAGGCTTTGTTCCAATCATGTTGTGGATCGACATATGACCCATCAGGAAAAAAAACAGGAGCTGGGGCGCCCGATGCTTAAACTATCAAAGGATTATGTAATACGAGGGTCAGTCAATAAATTGTCTTCGACATGGATGAACATGGTTATTGATGATGGACATACATATACGTTGTATGAATAATGAATTTACCATAGGGTCGTTGTCATGCCTTATTGACTCGCCCTTGTACTAGCACATTTAAAGAGATGGTTTCTTTTGTATACACTATGTCATATTGACAGACTCCCTACAAGTTGTTCTTTGACAGACTCCCTACAAGTTGTTCTTTGACAGACTCCCTACAAGTTGTTCTTTGACAGACTCCCTACAAGTTGTTCTTGGTATTGTTCTTCAATTACACCTGTAACTAGAATGTAATGGATAGTAAACTAGATATTATATTAGTTATGTTGGTATATCAGCTATGTCTGTATGTACGGGTATAGTTAGTGTATCTTGAACATGTTGGTGTGTTTTCTCTTGTTGTAAGATACGTATATCAGTTATATTCACGTACATTGTAGTGTGATAGTGGGAGTACTCTGCTATTGTAGAGTACTCACCTCAAGAAGTCGCCGAGGACTCTTACGTAAACAATGTATGTTATAAATGGCAAGATGCAGCCCAATAATCTGAGTCTAATTGGCAAAGAAATGTATTATATGGGTTACTGTTATTACTAATTGCTCACAAAATTAAATGTAGATGACATAATTGTCATCTTTTAAAATTTCTATTCTGATATTCGAAAACTAAAAAAAACTTAACAATATATAACATACTGAATTAATGTTAACATTTGTTGAATGTGTTGAAGTTAGAATTTAACTAGTTTGTGTAATCGACATAAGAGTACGTAACTTGGTTTGTTTTTTGGTTTGTTTGTGCTTAACTAATTAGTTATGGTTTTGTAAAATGTGCTGTGTGACTGTTCATAATAAATAAAGGTTAATACCATCTACTTGACTGTGTTGTTATTTAAGAAATAAAACATCTGTACCCGTGTTTTATCGTGTAATACAATACTTAATAAGATTTATTAACACTTTAACATCGGATCGCATTCATGTTATGTGTGTTTCTGTTTTATATTGACTATACTATTTATGCAAACCATGTTTTAAAACAAAATCAACAATGTCTAACAATATATATAGAAATCATTATAAAATATAGTGTGATTTGGATACCTTCGGGTCTGACAGTATTTTCGTTTAGAACAGTTATACTTGAAGTAAAAGTAGTGCAGTCATATATTAACAAATACATAAAACACAGTTTCCTTCCTTGTGTATAGGAGACAATCACGGGACCGTTTTAGAATTCTTGACATAACGTAAAGCTAATTGAACAATAAAATAATATTGTTTGTGTCACACAAAAAGTGTAAAAAAGCCCACAACTACTCTCATTCATTTAAAACTTTTTATATGATTCTAAGAAAAAGTACAGTTTTTTATAAACGCTAACAGTGTACCAGCAGGAAAAAATATAAACAAGCAAAGAGGTAATCAAACTGAAAGCAGATGTGTGAATTTATATTTAATTTGAAATAAGTAAATTTCTTCTCAACAAAACAATGCCTTTTGAAAATGTTACGTTTTGCATGGAAATAGTTGATCAAAACAGTTGTTCATTTATCTATAATGAACATTACTTATGTTGTACTTTTAGGCTGTACTTGACAAATGCTATCAAACTTGGTCTCAACATTAACATTTGTTTGTGCTCAGAAATAATGCAAGTTTGGGAACTAATGTGTCCAAAGTCCGTGACAGTTATTTCCACTGACTGTGTTCAGTAAACCATTGACACCATATGTAACAAGCATCTGGCGAAGGTGAGTAGGGGTTAGTTCTGGATAATCTATGTTGTCTGCTACTGTTGTTGCACACATGTGATAAGCCACTGCAGTACTCATATATGACATATTTTGTGTTCTCTCGAACTAATACAGACTCGTTAGAGATATTGATTGAGTGTAAGCAGTGTTGTTTAAGTTATTTGCATGTTGCATGTACATACAACAGGGAAACAAATGAAACTAAAAAACACTTTAGTTCCCATTTACAAGTATGTCGTCTTAACTATTCTACTCTATGTTGAATGCCATTACAATTTGGGTCGTGTGTTCACTTGTTGGTATTTATGTATGTTCTGAAGTGTGTTATGTATGATTCGCTTTGTTTGGGTTACATTAAAACAGAACTACACGAGAACTACTAGAAGGATGTTTTTAACAATTTTCTACGACTCGTAAGTATACAACGCAACACAAATCTTGATTTACATAGTTGAAGAACACATCTAAGAGTTGTATCATTACTTAATCTTGATTATTGGAGCTATCCGTTGCATGTACATATTTAACATAAACTACCAACATGAAAAGTTGTACGCAATGTATTAATACAAAAAAGCATTTGATCTGGAAGTAAACCAGCCTATTCTGATAGACTATACGACTATGTGCATGGAATCAAGAGTGTGTACAAGTAACCAATTCACAACAGTAAAACAAGGTTTCGGTATGTCCGTTAACTTCTGCATGTGTATAAATAGTGGTGTACTACGTTTACATTGAATAACCGTGTCTTACAAAGACTCTTTATTTTCGTTTCCGATTTAGAATATCAAATTACTTGTGTCGTAATCACTGGTGCCAAAAATATACAAGTTGCAAACCAAAGAATATATGATGGACACCACAATAAACGACCAGAAACAAACAACGTCAACAGCAGTGCTTACATCTTTCCAGCTAATGTCAGTATCATTGGTGTTGAGAGTTGTTTCCCCTTTATGATATAACTGTATGTCGTTATAACCTTCCTTTGTAACCTCCTTGTCGCATATTTTACTTGTGTTGTCACTGGTGTTGCCTTTGTAATCACATGGTCTTGCTTTGGATGATTCCGAATCGCGTGGATGAATGCCCTTGACCTTGTTGATGAACTGTCCTTTCGAAATTCGAACCAGGGTTCTATGCCAGGCTCGAGGAGAAGTACCATCATCTTTGTAATACCATCTCATATTTAGCGTAGTTATGACCAAAATGACGAAGCTATTCAGAACACCAATTGCAATGAGTACACACATCAATGACATCGGGTTTGACGATTTCGGCATCTCTTCCGCTACAACGGTGAGAAAGACCGCTAGTGCCAGTGTTATAGTAATTGAAAAGCTGATACGCTCACCTGATTCCTGAGGTAGGTAAAATACTAAAATATTTACCAAAAACAGACCAGATAATGGCAACAGTATTGTCAAAACATAAAACATAGATTGACGCTTCAATTTTAGGACACAAATCAGTCGTGACGTTGAGAAAGCTGTGGTTGTGGTAAACTTGGCGTCCTCTAACGTCCACTCGTTGTTTGTTACAAGTTTAACGTTAATAAATCCTGTAAGTGAGGAAACGAGTTCAAGCTCATTCACGGTGTGGTCTGGAGAATAGAAAACAACTTGGCAAATTTGTTTGTCGAACGGCCAATATTTCATAGACATGGTACAACTTGACTGCAACACCTCTCCTGGTGAAATATAGGTATGTCCATTGTAAAACACTGTGACCTTGTCCCATGAGTGTGCGAACTGTTTAGCTTCTATCGGGGTGCCTAGTGCAAGTATAGGGGTCCAAACATATTTAATATTTGCGATAAATTTGCTGATCCCTCCATAGTCTGCTGGGTTCCAAGTCAGCCGTTCATCATACCACTCACAAATCGCTCCCAACACAAGTGTTATCACCCCTTTCACTGAGTCCACCTCCAGTACACCATGCAGCAGTAAAGTAACGTTAACTCTCAACGCGGCCGACTGATTGCTCACTGGTATAACGTCCAGGTCGTACCCAGTAAAAATGTCTGCACGGAGCTTTGTCATGTTGTCGTAAGTCTGACAGTCACACTTTGAAAAACATACTACTCCTATAACTACCGCTAAAACCATCCATTTTAATACAAATCTAACCATTGTGCTTACTGTATCGAATTCTCGAATACAGAGCGACACATGTTTAAGTTGAGTTTAGATGTCAAACTCTGTATACCTTTAGTACGTTTTCTGATGGTCTGAATTGTTTAACTTAAACTCCAATAGGGCTCCTCCTATCCAATCAATCCAATCCATTACAGTGTATCTAGTCTTAAACAGATTGGCGTTATGGTAAACAATACTTGCTCCTATCGATACGTCTATGTGGTATAGGTTGTACTGGTGATTAACCTATGCCATGCTCTCCGTACAGGATTATGGTATATAGTTAATCATTATGTATATAGACTTTTTGAAATGGGTTGTTTATTGTTAAATACAGTTGTATAGGTTATTTCTAACATGGTATGAACATTTGTATTATTCTTAAAGTCATATTGCGACGAAAGACTTAGTGCATTGAACACGATCTTCCATTGAAAACCATATTGCATTTAAATGCATATAGCATT
>ENA-OREC01000228-OREC01000228.1-marine-metagenome-genome-assembly--contig:-NODE-228-length-18621-cov-12.127049_pt1 | contig 18621 bp, 9 predicted proteins | sample MGYA00248626_ERZ508543 | MGnify/ENA primary metagenome ERZ508543 (study PRJEB26211, sample SAMN05518279) | marine metagenome | isolation source: Puget Sound, Washington, USA | host: Bankia setacea...
CGACGCTCTTCCGATCTGGTCATTGGCCGTTGTGGCGGGGATAAAAAAAAACGAATGACAACGCAGAACCGACAAAAGTCGAACGCTAAAAAAATAAAAAATAAAATTAAACAAATCTTCCAATAATGTCAAACCCCTGCTGGGGACCTAGACATATGGTTTGGCATAATGACATAGAATAATAATAGATAATTTCATATATTGTGCCGCGAGGATTCTTCGCGCTGAGTCCGCTTGCTACTTTCAGATCCGCTGGTGGACGTCTCGAGTCTGTCAAATAAATCGTCAAAAGACTCTTTGACGGGCATTTAGGTGGACTACCCCTTTATAGTGATACATCCAACTACATTCCTTTTACACAGTGACCACCGCGTAATAACACTAGCATATACTATGGTTCAAAGACGAGTTAGACCCCTCATATATATATATAATCGGAAAATATCACTATTACAAAAACAGTAAATTAGATATATATATATATGTATATATATGTGTATATGTTTTGTATTAAATAATGCCGTAACCGAATATATTTCTAATTAACTGTCTTTGTAATAGTGATATTTTCCAATTACTGTTGAAAAGTTCATGTACAAATATGTCCATTGTTCTTATTGGTGATTTAGCTGACATGTGCATGAACTACAAATATACTCGTATGAACATATGTAGATACATTTGATTGAACTATGAAAATAACGCTACTACATGTACTTGGATATTTTACACACAAACACATTCATCTATGTAGGATAAAACCATTACTAGTGAAGCTGACATTCTTTTGAAACAGTATGTCAGACTGTACACAGAACAACAGAATAACCATGAGCGTGTGGTTCGTTAACAGTTTCTTTTTTTCTGTATTAAAAAAACAAACATTATGTCTTGATCAACACTTTTAGAGACATATTGACTGTTGATTTTCTTTACTCCTTGATTAAACCATGAATTTGGAATACATGCATATTGCATTACTTTTAATAGGCACTTGAATATTGTGACTTTATATCGACAGTAATTTGCGTAAGGCGAATCGTTCTTCAGCTAGTTTGATTCAAAGCAGCTATCAATGTTGACGTTTTTATTTAATAATTATTACACAAAGATATGTCTGCTTGTTGTGTGTTTGATAACCTCTTAAACAAATATCGAGTAGTTTAACTGCAGCTTTCCTTAATGTTTATGGAACGTTTTCTCTCCTTTCACCTGTAAGATAAGCCGCTCGTCTACGTTTCCCCGTGAGACATTCATTATTATATTTACCTTATATGTGATACGCCGGTATTGGCCAGGTAACAGACAATGTCCGCACCGCTATCTTAACTTTATCATCAAACCGTTTATTATACATTTATCTAACGAAAATTAATTGGAATTACCGATGAGAAATAATCGCTCTCTGAAGAAAAAAAACAGTAATTACTTTTTACAACTGATAACACCATTGTCAATACAAGCTTCTTTCATATTAGTCAATCGTTTTTATAATGCTTTGTGCTCACAGGGTTTTCTCTTATTCAACGGTCGGGTATTTAAAATCGAGAATTTTCTATTTCTTAGAATTTGCCATATATTTGCCTCAATTTGAAAAAAACAACAACATTATAATGGAGCTAATTACTCAAAGATATTTGTTCATACTTAAATTTCGAAAGGAAATTACTTTTTTTTATCTAAATACGCTACAACACCGAGTCATATTCAACACAATCTTCATTGGTAGTTTGAAAGATTATAACTCTATCAAACAAACTGAAAACAGGAGGACTTGGTATTACCGATCTGGAACCTTTAGACCCCTTAGCAAAGGATGTGTCCCCTTACTCAAAGACGATTGCAATTTCTTATAGATAGTACACATGTTACACAGATCGCTGTTTCAATGATCTGCAGATTGGAGATGTATGCTTGGCACGTTCCTGTCTTCTATTTCTTAAAGATCCAAATGTATTAGTATATCTACTAAATGTGTACATGTTTTGCGACCTATATCTTCGTTCTTTAAGACATAACTTTGAACTAACAACTGTCTATCGACTATGATATATATATATATTCAACTATTACATACTATCATTGACTAAGTGTGACCTGAAGGTGAGCAGTATATGTACACTGAAACAATATAATAATTACAGATATGTACATTGCTGGTCACTAGATAATTGCATCTGGTCTACCGTACCTCGCTCTGACCATTCCATGCATAAGGTGACTTACATGTAGAACACACTGTCAGGCAAAGGATAGTGTACGGACAAATCCAATTAATATACCAATATAGATTGGAGAGTATCAATTAAGTAGCCAATTTATTTTCTTACCTTACTTAAAGTAAAATTAATTTCACATTAAGTGCAGAGGATGATCGAGAGAAGAGAAATAGTTGATAACTTTATAGAGATTGTGACTCTATCACCATGGGCCAATCAGATAAATGCCCGGGCTTTTGTCCAACTATTAAACAAATTAGCAGAAAAGAAAACATTTATCAATACACAAAGTCTATTAACTGATATAACATAAGATACTATATTGTCACATTAGAGAAGTAATGATAGAAATTAACAGATACACAATTAATTTTGCCTCTGGTGATAGTGGTACAGATTGGTAATGAAGTCTTTATTGTCCTCGGTCTGGTGGCTCGCGATTGTTCAACGTTACAGGCCAACTAACGTTCAACCAGAACACACAAACACACGCTCAGTGTTTAACGTTAGTATATCAGAGAGGGGCAAGTATGTAACCTTCCAACAAGCTCATGAATCATATATCAATTAGTATACATAACTTTTTCTAAATCATGTTCAACTTGCCAAAATTTCAAACTTTGCACTAGCAATCCAACAAGCAGATGGCAATTTACAAAACTATGATCTGTACTCTAATAATTCACGAAGATGAAAAGACGAACAACCTTGAGGACAAGCCAGTAGCCTCTAAATACGATTTCCCTTAAGACATATTTTGTGTTGAACCTCTTCTGTCTGGAGTAACCTCCCTTTGTTCAGTCATGCGATACAGTCAGTAATGTTCCAGAGCATATGGGTGATTAGCATTGTGATGCATTGTCTTGTGATTTAGTCATACGTTTAAAAACAGCCAATGTTGCTAAGTACTTTACCACTATAGTTCCAATACAATTCTTATATTTCTCTTTTAACAAACAACGAAGAACCTTGACCTTCCATTGATTCCATATATTGTTTTAAGTCGTATTTAAACTGTTTTAAGGCAACATAAACTGTTTTAGTATCAGACGTCGAAAAATGTTAAAAGCTTAACTGCAGTCTCCTCAATTTAACTTCTCTAAAACTAACTTCTATAAGTGTCCCAATCAATTGTGTTATCAACGTCCTGTGTAGGATACCACAAAGACCATGGTCCACTGGCGGGCAAAGTAAATGAGACAGACAGACTGACGAGAGAGGTCCATTTCCCGCACATCCGTTTGCGTCAATTCCAGAACCGATACGGTCTCTGGAATCCACACTTTAGCCTTTGTTCTTTTATTATGGCCTTTGTAAGGAGGACGTAAAGAACAATGTTCTAACTACATATCATATAAAGCATAACATTACGCCAGTGTTGCGTTGACACTAGCGTTGGTATATAAGCACTTCTATCCAATCCTGCTAATTCACTTAATCTCCTTTGGGTAATATAAAACTTGCACTAATCTTTAGATAATCTTGGAAACTGTTCCGCTAAATTCGCAAATCACTGGACCTGGCTAACGTCATAGTATTCAATGAAAACGAGATGTTAACTTCAGATTTCACCTTACCATAGCTGCCATCAGATTTATGTGTTGTCGCTTCTTGTGGCTCTGTTACTGTTGTGCTTAGAGTTATTGCAACACGCAGCCTTTTATCATTGTTAATACATTGTACCTCAAAATAAAAGGAACTGTTGTAAATAGTATTGATATCCCGTATCTCGTGAGTTTATTATAACGCACTGATTGTTTGGAAACTACGATGATCGTCCATGTAAGGGATGTGTTGTTGTTCGTGCAACGCCCATATACATATTAACAACATATTCATATACAGATTGAATGACTAACTGTAACGCCAGTAGCTTCAAGTAAATAAGTTGTTTGTTTTTGTAATGCGGGATATTTTACAAATAAATTTGAGTTAGTTTACTCCTTGATTTAAATGGCCTATACGTTACCATAAACACGCTGCATGAAGCCTGTGAGTTGTCGACGCAACAATGACACCGTTCTATAGTTGATATATCCGTCACCACACACAATGCCGGATGTGTTGTATTAACGTCTTTTACATCTGCAAATCCCAGTACGATTCTAGAAATCCTTGCCAGAAAAGCAATTAAAATCAAATTTTCTGATTACAATATTCATCATTTTACACGAGAAAACACGTTTGATGTATGTTGCTATTCTGATTCTATTGTTGCTAGGCCTGTCACTAGGGAACCAGAGAACGCGCTGTGGAATCGTGACAGGCGTATATAAAACCTGGCAGAGACTCTAACTCACATATATTCCATATAATGCTCCATATCTTCACAATACAAGACTACTCTCCCACCAAATCCCCCTACGGCTGCTTAAAACATACAGCGTCAAACATTACAATAAACCATGATCATGTAATTAATAATAAGTGCGCGTTACGTAGATGAGCGGGTACAGATCTCGGGCGGCGGCAGTAGTTACAAGCTAGATTACTCTCTAACACCGTTCAAAAGCACGAGAAACGAGACCAATTTGCTGGATCTAATTTAGAAAACAACGTTTTGTTATTCTTTAACACTATTATCAAAATTGAGATTTCTTCCCAGCGGGTTGGTTGCACGCCCTTTTACATCAATCAAGTATGCTGGATATAGAGTAGCTGTATTGTATCACGGCGGGCTCTCAGAACTGATTGCAAATAAAACTCATAAATACGGACTGAACAGTTGTGGATGCCGCCGTATTTGCGTGTGCGCCATTACAGCGTCGCGTGAGAAAGTGGAAATAAATATGAATTTACTAAAAAGGTACCAAATCCCTCAGCAATTCTGATTTCATTTGTAGTATTAAACTAGAAAGATTCTATCAGTATATCAATGAAATTGCAAAGTAACAAATAATGTGTATTACTATGTAGACAATTACACTATTTCTGATAACAGCAGTATTGTTATCTGGGCGCTTTAATGGTGCTTAATGACTTAAAGTGAAGTCACGTGAGGTGTGATTGTGAAAACGTAATTTGTTCTCTACCACGGTCGTCTCTCCGCGGAACTGTGGCCTCGGGCGGCTAGTGCACGTCGGAGGTTATCTTGAGGAACAAAACACTTAATATAGAGAACTAACACATGTGTAACCATTATATCAAATACGAACAATCACACATCACGTCTCCATCAGTAGAATTTAAACATTTAACGCAGAGTGACACGTTGTTGTTGTTCAGAATGTTTGGTCCTGCATTCTTGCAATTCGTTTACCTTAAATGAACTATTGTAGAAGTAAACATAGTTTCATATATCATTGAAGTCAGCATCTGTCGGCATGAGTACTACGTAAATCAGAGTTTATCAAACAGAGTCTTTATTGATACATTTAACATCGAATTTGCGCCAGTAACTGTCGTCCATATTATTTTTTAAGTAGAATATCTGCAACAGACCTAAGTTTTGGACCTTTGAAACAATAATGTCGCCAAAAGGTATAAACAAATTGATAAATAATACAAGCGTTTATGTTGTATATGATTTAGAGCAATTTCTACTGATCCAAATAATTAGTTCATCAAACAGCTTTGTGTAGAAATGATCGAAAAAGATGTTCAAAAGCATACGTTTGAGGTATACTATATTCAAAATGAAGTGTAGATAATTACCATTTAGTGAATAACTAGTTATTTAACAAAATACCAGAATATGTACGCATTTGGCAGATATGTATAATAAAACATTGCGACGTTCTGTAAATGTATAAATAACTTTGGGACAGTTTGTAAATGTATAAATAACGTTGGGGCAGTTTGTAAATGTATAAATAACGTTGGGGCAGTTTGTAAATGTTTAAAAAACTTTGGGGCAGTTTATTAATGTATAAATAACGTTGGGGCAGTTTGTAAATGTATAATAAACTTTGGGACAGTTTGTTAATGTATAACTAACTTTGGTAACATGTTCAAAGTTGGTTATAACATATAACACAAATATTTTATTACACAAAAGTAAAACTATGTTTGGAAAAGCATGAAAGAAAACACATGGACCGAATAAATATTTGAGATTCTCGACAGACGAAACCTGCTCATAAATTACTATAAATAAACAACTATCATCACTTAGACAACCAAACAAAACAAACGTGAGTAGAGGGAACTATCATCACGTATAAATATAGATAATTATTGATAATTGATACAACAAGAATGTAGATTCCATTTATACGATAACAATATTAACATTGTACACCGTGTTACGTTGACCTTGCACAGATGATGGATGCTTGCCCGGGGGTCGGGGTTGAGATAGAGGTGAATATTTGCACTAAATAACTTATTGAACATGTGTTGTACAAGGTAATAAAAATATTTCCTTTCCTTATCGATACTTGAGAATGTGTGTACGTCTTGATAATAGTTTTGTTTTATTGACATGAAATGTTCGCTCCTAAGATCTATCGGAATAGCAATTCTATTGAACTAATATTATAATTATTTGAATATGTATACGAACAATGCATGGTTGTTATTGACCACTTTTTCACTTATAATGAGCTTAAATAACTTAGACTATGAGTCAGTGAACGGTCCACATACAGAGTAGTTTCCTCCAATGTGTTGTCAAACTGAGCTAGATAACATCGTCGTCGTGGATCAAATTTGTCCTATTCCGAACTAAGTCTCTAACAAATATAATTATAGTGTTGTATCTCATAGGACAGCAGTATACAAGTAGTATACGTTAGATTGCATAATTTATTGTTACATCTATCTGCATTTTATTTAAGATACAGTGTATTCACTAGTTGTACGGTGATCTATATATTGTGGCTGGGAGGTGTAGATTTATACCCTGAATGCATGAACTAAACCACTCTCCACAAACACCTGTGGCCAGTCGTTCACTGTCAAACTATCAATAACATAATTTAAAATATTTACAAGATATTATATAGTTGAAGTTTATATCAATGTATTAAAACCATTATGTAAAAAAAAGTTTATGTTAATTCCGTGTTTGGTGTAATTCAATGTAAACAGGTGTTCAAATGAATAAGTTCGTGGCTCAGTCAATAGCGCTCAATGATTAAACGTTATTTATACAACATACATCTGTAAAGTTTGTTATCAAGAATTCGAGAACGGGTAAACGATTGATAGTCATCAGCCACACAGCCACATAATTATCTTATACAAACACTGTGGAGAACTTTCACTAGCTTCATACTTGTCATTTAAACGTGTATCAATATGAATTAGCCATATAAAATACTTCATGGCTAATCAAAAATGGGTTTTGTTGATAGAAGTTTATTACACAAATGGTAAAGGCTTCTTTCACTCTCTGAAATATGAATGTTTTCACCAATTTGCATAATTTAGACCAGAACTTTGGACCTTTGGTTCTTTTGATCTTCTAAGCTTATCTGACAAGTTTCGATTTTCAAATAGATTTCAGGAATGCAATATATGGCATTTACTATAATGTTTTATAATATAAAATGGTTATTTAGTAACGGTTAGCCTAGTAAGTTCTAGCCTGCCTGTTTATTTCATTTATATGGAAATACTAAAATGATTATCGTAATGGGTAAATAATGAGCTGTATTTCAATTCATATTTCGAGCAAAGAAGGCTTTATTATTGCCGGTGAGTATTTATGATATATAATTGAATACTCCTTAATAGCGCCCCCTATAACTTTGGGTTGTCACATATAAGAGTTGACTGTCTCGTTGATCTTACAGCGAAGTTATATCCAACTAATTACAGTGATAACATTGATCAAACCTTATAAAATATGCTCATCATTCGGCAATTTTTCAAACATAAAACAGACACGCACATTTTAACAACAACCTGTTTGTATAGGTACCTTGTCCAGGTAAAGTAACGCATCTGTGTTTGTATTATATAGAAGTCCATATCACTTGAATGCACAAATCCAAACCATAACTTCCAAGTAGCGGTTTGCTGGTTCGTAGTCATTCTTAAACACGTTCTAGTATTATATATTTCAAGGTTCGTTGTTGCGAACGAAAGCCTGTTTGTTAATGCCATTAAAGAAAGCATGTGCATTAGGTATGATGCTTTTGTTTCGGTCTACATACATATTTAAGACTAAAATAACGAGAATAAAGAACTTTAACTTGAACTTGGTATCAAGAAAATCAAACTAAAGGAAATTGATTAGGGAATTGTTCCAAATTGCTAAAAATTGAGAGAGTGATTTTTAGTTAAAGATTAAAGCAATATTTACAACTGTAAGAAATATACATAAACAAATCAAATAACATTTAGTATATAGAGATGTCCCCATAGTGTCCCCAAAACTCTGACCTTTTGTGTACAACTACTGGCATCAGTTTTAAAATTAGTGTTACTAGACAAGTAAATACCAGTTAGAGATGTGGTTTACAACTCGTGAGCGGTTCTCGTATCCATAGGAAACATTATCATAGGCTTGTTGTCCATGTAGTATTGTATTGCGTGGTGATTCAAAGACACAACATAACTGTGCTTGATTTAGGGAAAGAAGGTTTGAATGTTCATGTTCACTTTTGATTAAAAAGATATCTAAACGTTTTATTAACTAAGTTACGTGTTCACATTGACGGCCAATATCTTCTGGATTTAGGCATAGTTGCTTCTTGATTTAACTTTGTTTAAGAAATAAAACATCTGTACCCGTTTTTTTCATCGCAGAATAAAATATAAAAACGAATTCGGGTGTGTATGAATTAAATCACGAGGGCGCACCCGAATATTTTATTCTGCGATAAAACACGGGTACAACATTTTATTTCGATTATAACACGTCAATACCGATTATACCTCCATAATGCGCTGCAATAGCTTTTTAGAAAGCGTATATCAACAGGATGTTGTTTGTCCTATGCATATCAGCTCATGATGCCCACGTATCAGATATGCCCAAGCCGGACAACCAAAACCCAAAAATCTTCTGGAACTACATAAAATCCAAGAAGAAGGGCGTATCCTCACTCAAGAAAGACAGTTTGGCATACATCGACGACAAACAGAAAGCTGAACTCCTAAATGAACAGTTCATCTCTGTTTTCACCAAAGAGGACATGGCTCAACGACCTATCCTCCCACCAAGCCGTCTGCCAACTCTTAACCCGATACACATCACAGTTAAAGGGCGTCCAGAAGCTTTTGTCAGGCCTTAAATCACACAAGGCTCCAGGCCCAGACAAGATACCTACTAGACTCCTCAAACTTGCCTCAGCAGAGCTGTCCCCAGGCCTAGCAAATCCTTTTCAACTGTCTCTAGACCAGGGTCAGATCCCTCTTGACTGGAAAACCACCCTTGTCGCACCAGTCTTTAGAAAGGGAAATCGTTCGCCACCATCAAATTACAGACCAATCCCTTTAAGATCAGTCTCCTGCAAAGTATTTGAACACATCATCTCCAGTAACATCATGTCTCGTTCTTGCGACAATCAGCTTCTACTATCCACCAACGGCTTAGCGAAAGGAATAGACAACAGCAAGCAAATTGACGCCGTCCTACTGGACTTCTCCAAAGCATTTGATAATGTTCCACACACCCGTCTGCTCCAGACTGGACCACTTTAGAATAAGAGGCACAACCCACTCCTGGATTGAAGACTTTCTTACATCATGCAAATAACAGGTTGTCCTTGGGGGCTCTTTCTCAGCTACCTCATCTGTCACCTCTGGCGTCCCTCAATGCAGCTTCTTGGACCTTTTCTCTTCCTAGCCTACATCAACAATGTACCCCCCAATGTCCAATCAACGGCTCGGCTCTTCACTGATGATTGCCTTCTGTATCGCACCATCCGTAGCAATGACGACTCACGCCAACTTCAACACGATCTTGATAGGAAACCTACCCCAAATAGTATCCACGGCAAAGTACTAAACACCACTGACCATGCCAACTATCTTGTTGTTACCATCTCTTCAAACCACTGGTGGAACAAACACATTGATAACATCATAAAAAAACTAATTCCACCATGTCCTACATCAGACGTAACATTCGATCTAGCCCTCCAAGCGCCAAGTCTAACGCATACAAGACATACGTTCGACCCTCCGTCAAATACGCCACATCTGTCTGGTCCCCTCACTCTTAGTGTCAGATCAACCAACTAGAAATGGTCCAACGTCGAGCTGCAATATGCTAACTAACCTCTATGGGACACCCTCTAACAGCGGCGCATCAACACCAGAACAACCATGTTTTTTTATGATAATCCACAACCTTGTTGATATAGAACGAGATCCTCTGATGAGGGCATAATCAACGCCTCAGCCAAATACCAGCCTGGATACTTTCAAAACAGCTTTGGTCAGCCAACACATCGCAAATTAAACCAGATGTGTTTTATCTTTTTTAACTATGGAACTTTTATTTTTTATCTCAGTCAGTCCTGCTTGCGGCATCTGTAAAAAGTTTGTTCAATTGCGAATATACTCCTTGCGGAGTGATGCAATCACTGAAGAAGATGATGATGATGATGGTTACACGGTATGTTAAAGTAATAAGCACGTACCTAGAGCACGGACTCATATTAATGTATAAATAAAACACTTCGGTTTCCATCTTTGTTAATAGGAAAACATCATGGGACTGTTTTAGAATTAAGAAATAAAACATCGGTACCCGTGTTTTATCGCAGAATAAAATATAGGTACGAGTACGGGTGCGTATGGATTACACGCACCCGACGAGTACGGATATTTTATTCTGCGATGAAACACGGGTACCGATGTTTTATTTCGATTCTAAGGCGACAATACTGATTGTGCCTCTATAATGCGCTGCACTAGTTTTTTAGAAAGCTTATATTGACATGATGTTGTTTGGTTACGCGGACTGTAAAAGTAATAAGCACGGACCTAGAGCACGGACTCCGTGGTAACAGCCATATATTAACGTATAAATAATACACAGTTCATTTCCTTCTCTGTGCATAGGAGAAAATCGCGGAACCGTTTTAGAATTTTGATTCAAAATATGAATATGTATATAATTGTAAATTTGAACATGTTTGGTGGTAACATATTTAGCAAAGTCAAATAAGCAGTACTAGTTTCATAGGGATCGCCGTGTTCAGCATCATAAAGTGTTAGTCTTTCTCTACGTGAGTTAGTTCTGTGTGCATGTTGTAATGTGTAGACCCACCAATCATTGACCAAGTCACCTGCAGCACTGGTCAATATTCGCACATTGACATTAACCTCGGCAGTACAATGTGCATCCTCTCAAAGAAGTCAAAAACACCAACCCTCTATGAGTTATCTGCTGTATCTGACCCATCTTAAACGTTTAAATATAGATTATATTTGTCGACAACTTAATGATAATAGCGACCGTTTGTTTGGAAACCATACACTGTCCGATCCTCCCGGTTTATCTAGATTTGTATTTGAATGTGAATGGAGTAAAGAGACTTGTAACCAAAATCCGAAAACAGATTATCTGCTTTTTGCCAGATTTCAATCAGTGTAGCGTGTGTCTGTGAATACAAACAGGGACAGGAGAACCGTTGCCATGGATAACATTTCCATATTTTAGACGGTACATCATTGGTAACACTAAAGCTAGTGTCAACTATCAATGTCACACACACGTGTTCTCTGTGTTCTCTCCGTACATCGAACCAAATGTTACGTTATTTAATACCCAAACTTTGCAACACAAATTTACAATCTCTTATAATAAAACTTTCAATCAACACGATAACAATCAAATTATGGTATTCGTATCTGTTTAATAATGTGATGTAATACAATACACTAAAATATATAATGAGCTAGTGTATATATTAATACAATCTACTAGTTGTGTATTACTGTTTTTTATATGCTTATTAAAATAGTTTAAACATTCAGCACCAAACAAATTTGAGGTTTATTAAAATAGCTTTTTTGTAGTTTTGCTACTTTTATTACCTTTGTATTTATACTATCATGTATTAGATATAATTATGGTTCATAACTCGATATTTTCAAGGCTGCATTTAGAAGGTATGATTTACTTGTACAATCAAACATATAGTAATGATAAGAGAAATGTTTAAATGAAACACTATTTTTAGATTGAATTGTACGGTTAACAATCCTCTCATAGTCTGCATGTATCTAGTTGGATCTCAACATTCTATTCAACACAATATATCATTGCATGGTTTCATTATAATTTAACAAATGAGGTTCTATCATTAAAAGCAACAGACAAACAAACACAAACAACCATTAAGTAGCAGAACGAGTAGAATCGTAGAATTTGTGTTGTCAATTAAGTGTTAACTTCCAAAGTTGATGGGCAATCTCGAAAAAGAAGAGTGTGGGCTCGTGACATGGTGACTAACTCCTGCACCCCGAGGCTACCAGACGGCCCCACGTTCTAACTTAACCCCAAGTGATGTTACAACTTATTGTAGCCCGTTTCTTTACGTCTGATAATGAATTGTCAAATCTTTTTCACTATCAGGACAAAGAAAGCTAAACTGATCGATAGTCCGGCAAAGTAATTGACAATGATAATGAATATTTATTTGCTTTCAAACAATTACATAACATTGTAAAGGAGGAGGAATTTACCACGGACCTGTATTAACGATGCTGTTCGGCGACTTTGATCACGATCCGTGTCAGGCAGACGATTAAATTCACATTCTTATCTGACAACATCAAGCCTCTGAGGTTCCCCGATTATTCCTCCCGTCCAAACATCGCACGTTGTTTCCATACACAGCTCTATAATAAATAATAATTTCAATGACATTTTTCTGCTTTATTGTAAAGCTGGATGCGGTATCATCTCCCACTTATGTAGATTTTATAGTTAATTATTTGTCGTAGAGATGTTATCGCGCTAATCAACCCAGTATATCGCTTGCTGCAGCCGATAGTGCGTTTGTTCGCCTCAGATCTAGATAACAATCTGCAAGCATCCTTTTAACACAGACCTCCTTTTTATAAACACAAGCAGTTTGCACACTAAAACATCTTACAAGTTTTTAAAATTATATCTGTCCACTATATGTGATAAATTTATCAAATATCTCGTACAATTACCCTTCAAAGAAAAGCTATATGGGTTATTTTAAAATCAATTAGAAAATCCAGATCTCGACCGGGGAAATTGCATTACAACGTCACATGGGATGATGTTTATCGCTTTATAACAGGAATCCATGTCCTATAATATTAGTTCTAGACCCCAAGTGTATGTTAGACGTTTACAACGATAAGTGCATTGTCGAGTTACATTTGTATTCGATGTCATATTTAAAATCAAGCAAATCATTAATGGTCTCCAAAGTCAATGATTCCGTGTTTAAATTGCATTTATTCCATAATTTGCGTGGCGTGGAATTAAAACAGAAAAACGATATGTATGTATGTATATCGTTTTGAGTCCCGCTTACTGCAAGCATTTGTCGTCATAACAAGTGCGACCTTTGGTCTGCTCACTATTTTTGTAACATAACCCGTCTCTCCCAAAAGTCACATGTTACGTTCCAACCGAGCGCCTGTCATGGTTATATAAGGCAGTCACTGTTTGTTGTTTGTTCATATTCATAATCTCTGTGGGTAATCTGGGCACATTTTCGGTATTGTGTGAATCTATTCTCTCGTGTTACAGACACTATGATTTATGTTACCATCGTTACATTGTTACATTCTTTGAGCAGTGTTGCCTGGGTTATCAGTCACCACATCGCCCATTTCACTTTCTTTGTTAAAACGTTTCAGTATCTATAAAGCGATTCTCACGATTAATTCTCCTGATTACCTGTTATCTGTATGTAGATTTTCAATCTTATTAGAAGCGTTAATATTTTTATGATGAATTATTATAACCTTCACTTTCATCTTTACCGGGCAGCCATTAACATAATAATGCCAGCGAAAGTAGACTCTGCAAATAATCACATCATTTCTTCCATCATAAACTTAGATTAGAATTTGTATTTGATAAGATGGTAGCTTTTTGTAACACGTGTGAGAGATAACATCAACACATTTACATGAAATAAATGTTATCAGGTTTAAAAAAGTAGTAAATAATAACTAAACTCTAACTTTCACCGAAGAAGCACCCTTATTATGTGCTCAGATTTAATTAAATTTCCTACGTTGAAACGATTTGATAATCATCCCGATAACTTCATGTCCCGTACACCAACGCCGCTTAGTGGCAATTATTTAAATTATTGACATAATGAATAAACAAATAATGATCTAATGAATAGAAGGGTGCGGAATATTCACATTTCTATGTTAACAATGAGCTCCAGTAATGCATATCCCGCTATAGCTCGTGAGTTTGCGATTGTGTGATTTCTGTCGCGAGTAGTTATTGATGCCGCCATTTGAGTAATTGATTTCCTCACATTGACTTTGGGAACTGACTCACGGAGAATGGGTGCTATCCAGAAAATGGGGACACTATTCACTCTGACCCCACTGACGATAACAAGTACCGCATGCATTTCGTTTAGGTAAAGCCCAGCTGGGTGTTGACACCGTTTGGCGTGTGTACTTGTCATAAGATGTAATGACACGTGAAAACACGATGTTCTACGTGGACAATGGTAATACAACATGGACTATACCCAAACAAAGATACAGCGGATGAATTTGACCTGTATATGTTTGAATATGTAGCCAGTGTGGCAGAAGAAACACTTCGGTCAAATTAGCTTTTGTCAAGAACATACGATCGGATCTGGGACACAGTAAAGGAAGTCCTCTAAACTAAATAGAAGCCTACCTTCAGACGAATGTTTTATGTGTACTGGTCTCTTATGCCGTTGCAGAAAAACCAATGCGTATTCCTGGAACCCTTGTGTTACATGTCTTCTCGTGCTTCCGTCTAGGTGGTCCGGTCGCATGAAAACTCCCTAGTCAGCATCCTGACCCTCTACACCAATATTTGCTTGTTCTCTTTCACTGTAAAATACCTTGTTTTGGCTACTGATTTATGGGAGAAGTCTTCACATTGACTGCTTAAGCTAGTGGCTTTAATCCATATAGCCAATATTTGAACGTTTTCTAAAGATTTATACATCAACAGTGCTGGTTATGCAACATTTAGCGACTTATGGAAAACCTGTATGAAAATAAAAAGCTGAATAATAGGGTAAAATAAACATGTGGCATTCCTACGGCTATATCAATTAAGAATTAAGCTGTTTGGAGAAGTGCTTGTAGAGTTTAGGATTCTAATGGAATAGTAAGAGGTTAAAACTGGGAAAGTTTGTTTAAAGAACCCGGTGTAATCGCCTCTACAGCCCACAGATTTGACGGATTTGATCCTTTAGGTTAGGATATACACTGATTTACTCGTGACAATCTTCAAATCACTTGATATACTGGAGTGTGGGCTGATACAGAACGGCCGGCAATATGTACGCGGTTAATCTTACAAGATATTCTAAGGAAACAGAACGTTGAACAGTATAAGTTAAATTAATGCGATGTAACAGTAAACTATGAATATAATGGATGCGTATTAACAAAAGTGTTAAACATCGGATATCCAGTTTAATTGTAATACATCAATCATCAATATATTTGCATGAATTTAACATGATCCAAGACACGCATTCATGGAACACGGAGATAACGGTTTTGATGAGATATTAGTTAACACTTCTCAATTGGCATACATTTGATAACACTTATTCTGAATGTGTTATACTACAGCTATTATACTATTTTCAGAAGTTACCAGTGTCCTCCAGTGTTGCCAGTGTGTGACGACCTGTTGCATTAGGTATATAAAGGTCTTCAAAGGATCTTTAATAACTGTTCGAAATTTGTCTCACACGAACCTTAACATGATTAAATATCAAACGACAACTCATGCAATATCCGTGACAGACGTATATAATCCCCAACTATATAATAAGAAAACAAAAAACAACTTTACAGTGTCAACGTTAATAAACCAAAAGCTGTATTAAGAAGCACCGACTACTTAACATTATCTAAACTACCAGATGAACTATGTTATAATAACCAATGTTTATATACTGTAGTGGGTGCATAAAGTTAAAACCCTATATAAATCATAAGACGACCCTCTTTTACAATTTCTTTCAAACTTTAAAGATTACTGGATAGAATCGGTTCACGAGTTTTGTCAATATTTGTATCCTCAGAGACCGATCCTTTGTGTCAACGTTGAAAGTAAAACAGTTTCAGGATCAGAGCACGATTATACCATAGAATCCGCTGACCCTCCACCTCAATCTCTACCATAAACATTCAGTGAGGTTTCAATCCAACAATAGGAGACTAACGTACAAGTACTGCTATTGTTGTCGTAGAACACGTGAACAAAGATAATAACCATTGAACAGCAGCAAACACTACGGACGTTAACATGTCAGCTATACGTGTAACACTGTACGACATCACATATGGACTAGTGTGTGGTTAGGTCCTTCTAGTATCCACACACTGGCTTGTTGTGTTCATGTAATAGTTGATACACACTGTTTGTTCATTAAGAAGCTGAAGTAGAGACAGAGCAACAATTACCCGTACATGTAAACGCATTATGTAATGATGTTATATGAAAACAATATCAAGTACAGTCAACACATTTAAGTCTCTAACATAAACACGTCTTGTTCAAACTAGTAAAGAGTTGCACTGATTGAAACCTACATATTACTCTTAAGTACGAGTATAACAGAAATGAGTTGTTATAACAGCAAAAACACTTGACAATGTTTTGTATTTGAAAAGCATTTAAATCGGACCGGACATTTGGTATCAATGTAATGACGTAGTTTGCTTCCGCTGTGACCTAATCATTCTAATGGAAAAAGAATTTATTTAGACTCATCTCTTCCGCATTAGACTGGTTTATTACCACAGTATTGGGCACATTCTTTTCTTGAATGTGAAAAAGCCGGCATCGTGTCAACCAATCAGAATGTTTGCTTAATAAACGTCATGTTTCTGACAGACGAAGGAGAGCTTTAATATACTGTTTGAAAATGTCTATAAATTGAAAATAAACTATTTCTGAAGTTCAGCCTGAACATTTTAAATATTCCAAAATAATATACGTTTCAAAAGTCAAGCATTTTATAACTGTTAATAGTATCCATTGTATATGTGTTATATATACACATGTTTCCTTGGTCAAGTTGATCGAGAGATATAAATTATAAACACTTTATTTGCATCATGTAGGCCATGCTTGAACTCACAGTCAGTGTCTATGCCAGTCTATGCCAGCAGCAGCATACAGTTATAAGACGCATATAGTTATTACAACAACAAAAACGCAGCTCACATGACATGGATAGAAACAATAAAGCTTTAAATGTTCAACACGGTTTGTAGAGCTACGACTTTTCGAGCAGCACTCAACTTTGGATGGAGGTTGCCATTGTCCAGTAGCGCACTGTGTTTATCAATTTAGTCAACTACCATTCAAAATTCTCATCAGCGTTACTCACCACCTATGCTTGTACCTTGGACTATCTACAACAGGTCGGATATGGGCACCTATATTTTAATGGATATGTTGTCGATGTTCTATTGAGACACTGACTTTACTGGTGGGTTCATCCCCTCAGATATACAAACTTTAGTGTGATGTTGAAATGAAAGAGTATCATTGTCATTGCTATATAAAAGGGTAGTTAATGAGAATGTACGTACGTATGCTTGTAAGGTTTGTGTGGTAGACGCCATCGGAACTTTACTGCCCTCACTATACAAGTAGATATGAAATACTAAACTCCATCAATACAAAACCATTATTGAAAGCTGGTGCCATAAAACTTACGTGCAGTTTTTATGCCTGCTCTCCATTAAAACCAAAATCGTTTAATGTGCTAAACATTAAAGGAATTACCACAAGTTTGTATACGTTAATATGTTATAATCGTGCCAGCAAGGTGGCGATTTTTGACAATATCTCTCATTACTTATTAATACTAAACCACGACCCGCTCTTTTAAAGAAGTGTTTTATATGCATACAAACAATATGGCTAAGAAGTCAGAACGTTTGAAGTCCACACAAACATTGAGAAAGCTGTTAAGCGGGCGAAGGCTTCTATTATTGTAAGTCAATAAGGACATATATTAATGGCCTCAGAGGTGATATTAGATGAATATTTAACCGATCAGTTAGTCATTCATAAACCTCTATTGACAAGTTTACGGAGAAAGGGGTTTTGTCCTTTAAAACAGCTCAACGTATGATAACTTTTCCTTAATACCGCTTTTGTAGGGAATAACAATGCTGGCTGGATGATGCTAAGTGACTTATTGTTTGTTAAAAGCCGAAAAAAGTATATTCCAGGGTTGTGTTGTAAAAGTACACCGTAAATCATGGGGTGGTTTAACTATGAGTGTAAGAAAGCCATTTACGTTCG
>ENA-OREC01000229-OREC01000229.1-marine-metagenome-genome-assembly--contig:-NODE-229-length-18602-cov-13.526856_pt1 | contig 18602 bp, 4 predicted proteins | sample MGYA00248626_ERZ508543 | MGnify/ENA primary metagenome ERZ508543 (study PRJEB26211, sample SAMN05518279) | marine metagenome | isolation source: Puget Sound, Washington, USA | host: Bankia setacea...
CACTAGACCCATATGTGTAAGTCATGTTTGCACTAGACCCATATGTGTAAGTCATGTTTGCACTAGACCCATATGTGTAAGTCATGTTTGAAATTGAATTTGGCAAATTGAACTAAGAAAAAGAGATGTGAACAATTATTGAAAACCCTTTACCTCCTTGTTTGTAATGTAGTGTACACAGCAGACCTACCACGTTACAGAGCAGATGTTTGAACATGTCAGCTTTGAGTAGAAATTAGCACTGAGAAGATCAGACCCTGTTTGATTCCATACCATTTGGCACAAACCTTCAAACAAACCTTTAATAGCAAAATTATCCCAACTCAACAAACCTGAAAGTCGTTTTTTTACCTGTACGAAAAATTAACATTGATCAAAGCGCAACTTTCTGTAACCAATTTCAGAAATGTCCATAATTAGGTATCTTGTCAATCACCCACAATTCAAACACAAAGTCTCGTTTTCAAACATGCTCTTCTCAAACATAGACAGAGAAATTTTGCGGTATAATGATGATATAATTAGCTTAAGACCGGCTGTATTGAATTAGACAGACATAGGCAAACAGCCATTACCATAATCCGATTTTAAAATGTTCATGTGGATAATAGAAATTAAAAGGAATTTGGGCACCTTTTATAAGTGTGAAATTAATAAAGTTTTGCTCACAAAGAAAGTCTTATCAGCTGAGATCCTGGGGCTTCAAATTACCTGCACATGGATATAATCATATGTAATAGTTAAAACTGGATTGAAACTCTAGTGAAACTAAGGAAGATATTTCAATCCCAGCTTTTAGGCAATTATTACTGTTTTTCATGAACAGTGCTTGGTACAATATTTAAGAGACCGTTACTATTTGCCTCAAAATTAAATAAGACTGTTATAGAAATTCTGGCTGTTTTTAAACTCGTTTTGGCTTGCAATGGTAGCTGTGCCATGAACCAATCCAGCACCTGATAGGCAATCACCAATAACAAATATGGCATGAGCAATTTCAGCACCTGACAGTCTATCACCAATAACAAATTTGGCATGAGCAACTTCAGCACCTGACAGTCTATCACCAATAACAAATTTGGCATGAGAAATTTCAGCACCTGATAGGCTATCACCAATAACAAATTTGGCATGAGCAACTTCAGCACCTGCCAGTCTATCACCAATAACAAATTTGGCATGAGAAATGTCAGCACCTGATAGGATATCACCAATAACAAATTTGGCATGAGCAACTTCAGCACCTGACAGTCTATCACCAATAACAAATTTGGCATGAGCAAGTTCAGCACCTGACAGTCTATCACCAATAACAAATTTGGCATGAGCAACTTCAGCACCTGACAGTCTATCACTAATAACAAATTTGGCATGAGCAATTTTAAATTTAAACTGATACTCAACCGAATAATTCATAGCACAACTGTTTCAAAATTATGTTGATAGCTTTATATCTTTCTGCAGCATATTGGAAGACTGGCAGGCAGTTTTTCTTTTATCTAGTAGGCTATGTTACAAGTGCTTGCAAGTTCAAAATGCATGTTCATAGGAAACAATGATATCTTTTTCTGTGGATAAGATCTGGGATAGAAATCCTTCGAAGTCGGAGGTCATTGGCGTTGTGGCGGGGATGAAAAAACGAATGATCACGCAGAACCAACCAAAATCGAACGCTAAAAAAAAATAATATATATTATTTTTTTATTTAAATGTTGCGACGATAATATTCACAGTCACTGCATAACTTATTCTTCCTCTCAAGGTTTCAGTATTTGTTTGTAACCATTTTATACAAATAGAGTCTGTATAATCCATTATCTGACTTTATTTCTACATAACTCTAGCATCAAAGCAGATAGATCAGCTTTACTCCAATCTCATTATGCAATCAATCTGTGCCCACTGCAAACACTGCTTTCCAGACTCATCATTAGCAAGTACATCTAATTATCACTTCTAGTAATTAAGTTATGTGTGAAGAGTTAACCAAACTCTGTGAAGTTCATCTCCAACAACGTGTAAAATTGTAACATTTAACACCGAAAAGCGCTTTTAATTACCCAATCACGCAAATTCATTAAATGCCTTCAAAAGTCATCATCATAAAGGCGAAATAATAGACAAACACCAACAGCTGTTCTATTCAAGTTAAATGCTATAAAGAAATGTTAACGCTGGAACAAAAACTGTTAAATCTGGCACAAAAATGCATCGTGTAGGGAAGGGGTTCGTAATTAATCAAACATCGTCCAAGTTATGCAACCCAGGCGCTGCACAATCTGTTTGGAAGGGTTGTTAAAAAGTCGTTATTTATATACTAATTTGCGTTGGATTGTTGATTGAATGCTACAGTTATTAGACAGAACTGCTGACTCTTGTATATTCAAGATCTGGGATCATAGTGTAAATATCTCCTATAATTTGTTTGTGCATGATTTACAGCTCTTAGAAGGGGTGAGTTAATTAATTATCAATGCAAGTGTGGGAAGCAACCTCCAAATGCTGTTAAAACAATAGAAATTAATTTCTACCAATTTATCTTAACTAAGTTAACAAAATTACCAGGTCAAGGTCATCTGAAAGTAAAGTTCATCTGAAGGTCAATGTCGTCTGAAAATCGAGTTCATCTAAAGGTCAAGGTCATCTGAAAGTCAAGTCATCTGAAGGTCAATGCAAAAGTTGTAAGTTGACTTAAACAGTTCAAATCAATGCTTATTTCTTTTAAACATAAACACATAATATTATACAATCTTTCCAAGAGATTAAATATATGGCAGACTAAGTATAGCTATAAATAAACGAATGTTGACTGCAACTCTGATAAGGTCAAGGCCATCATGACAAGTACTCAGTTTTTACTTTGTAAATGTCAGACTGGTTCTTATAGCACTTTGATTCAATTCTGTCACATTTTGGTGAACTCAAATAATAACCCTTGCATTGCATTGCTCTTATAGATTTCTTTACGACAATTGAATAATTAAGAACGTATCTATTGTTTTTACTTTGCAAAATGTTGCATTACAAGACATACCAGAATATTGATGAAAGTCATTCCCTCTCACAATTCATTTAAGTGATCCTGAGCACTATAAACATGGGATATGAATATACAATGTTACCATGTTTGAAAAATAACCAATTTTCCTCCCAAAAATTCCAATTGCATTTAATGACTGCATAACAAGTTGTGGTGGGCTAGTGCGGGGAATGTTCTGGGTTTCTGTTTTCCTCAGTAATTGGCATCATCGCTGAATTAACAGTTAATAAAAGTGTTTTTATGCACAAATTCTGGCCAATGTGCACCATTTTAGTGAACATGATATGCTAGGGTTTCCTTTACCAAGTGGAATTTCACAAGTTTTATTGTCAACCCAAACGCAATCACTTACAAAGCTTTTTATGTTGGTGCAAAGTGTGTTTTAAATTACATGCATTTCCACACAAACAACAAACAGTAAATCTCTAAATCTCAATCAACAGATACTGAATGCTGTCAGGTGATTACTCAATTAATACTTGGTGAAACATATATAGGTTTAATCGTTTAATGTTTAAACTAAATACTGCTAGAATTTACTGTAATCACAAAATTAAAAGAAGACAATCTGGTATAAAGCAAAACTCGCAGTCATCAGTTCTACGAATCATCATTTGTTATTGAAATTAATAATAAACTTGGGATGTTAAAAAAAAGTATGAAATATTGTTTCAATTGTAACAGCCTTATAAATGGATTGTTTGAATTTCCGCTTTACCATCCTTGAGTTATTTAGAATCCTGTTCCAAAACTTCAGACTTCAACCTAATCTGCAACAGAGCAAACAACCTCAGTGAAGAATTCAAGATTTTAGAGCACTTTCTAGAAAAGTTCATTCTTCTTCATAAGCAGGTCAAACCTCACATGAGCATAGACATTTTAGAGCCTGTCATTAAAAGAATAACTCCTAATAGCATATTTATAATGTGTACTTTTGATTTTCTTTGTCTCACTTGAGAAAAGGCCAATATAAAAACCAATGAGTTGTCTATATGGGTTCAAGTGGCCTTGCATAGATGACAGTATCCATGTGTATTACATTACATCATCTCTATCTTCTATATTAACTACTAACATGACTGCGGTACTCAAAACTAAACAAACTTAACTGTATGAGCAAAAGATGGTTTTTAAGTCAATTTTGTGTTCGGTAATTGTGTAATAAAGTTTTGTAACTGTAGGGCGCTTTTATGGGGATTAAAAAGACGATGCGTGGTGCAATCTTTTATTCTTCCCTGCCATTATAAGCAACACATTTCAAAGTAGCTGGCGTGAAATATGCAATACCCACAAATCCTCCCAACCGGTGAAAACAATAATTAATGAAATCGTAAAACACAAAGCTGTGTAAGTTTATTACACATGTTTGCACTGCATGTTCACACTTCAAGTTGCTGGAATGGTGGCAATAAAATAAATTAATGAACACTGTAAAACTGCACAAAATACATGCCATATGGACGGGTGCTAAGCTATCAACAGGATACAGAAATATGAACAGTATTGTTATGTGGAGCTGCATACCTTAGCAGTTAGCACGTCAAGACTTGTTAAAGCTAGATCTGCTGCCTGATAGTTGTGAGTTTGAATCCAACGTCAATGCTCTAAATCTTCTTGACAATGAAACATTTCAACCCATATTGTTCTGTACTGGTTCTATAAATACAAGTGTGATATAAAAACAAAAAATAACTCAAAGTTCAATACTACAGTTAACATTACTGATCCAATGGCTCCTGCATGTGTTTGGTGTACATGGTGCTAATTAAGACTAACATTCTGTAGGGCTATCAAATACATATGAAAATGGAAGAGTTTATATTTATTGCATAGAAGTGTTTCAACAGCTACAAAGTGATAAAGACTTCCTATTTTTTGATAATCCAACGGCAATAAGTCCGATTTTGCTCATTATCAAACTTTGTAGAAATTATGTGGCTATATAAATAGGTATCAAGTTTGGTCATGATTGTCTTAAAACTGCTCATGCTCGAGTGTAGATTTTATCCTAACATTCCCTTCAAACACCAGTCTTTATCAAGAAAGTATAACCCAATTCGGATTCTTACTCAAAACCTCTGTACTGCACCAAACTATATCAAATGGTCGAGACTTAGTAGAATGTAACTTTGGTCTCAAAATACATTTCCAATTATTTGTTGCTTGGTTAACTTCAATCTTTTATTACCACATTCTTCAAATCCTATTACCCCTATCTGTAAGTATATAACCAATTTCATCTCCGATATACCACATTCACAAATGTCACTAGACAAAGGAAGAAATACACTAAATCTAATTGTGGTCAACAAAAGAAGGATCCTACAAAACCTCTTGCCATTATTTTCTGTTCTTGCAAACCAAAATGTCATGACCTAAAGCAGGTACTTGTCTCTAAAACCACAGACAGCAGAACAATTGGCAATATTTTACTGTCCTCAGATATTGGACACTGAGAACAAAATCCTCACCACTCAGCTTGACAATGACTAAGAATAATCAGCTATAGAATATTGTTCCACTTCAAAAACTACATGACAGTTTAACAATCAAATGTCACCCCCCAATCAAGGACACTGAATCAAGTAGTCTCCCGCCATTTTGACACATCAAAGTGTTGTGGCCTGCTGACATGAAGAGGGTATGAAGCCTTATTAGAATGACACACAAGTTTCAAAGTATCAAAGCCACCAGTGGGATGACCCTAACTGGACACTGATGTCTTCATATGTTTGATCACAATGAACGGATGCTGAAATCGTATAAGACATATCTAATACAAACAAATTAATTAACTTACATGGCCTCGGTAATAATACAATGGCATGTACTTAATACACGGTAGTCTTTTTCATGACCATGGCATTCCATGATTTAGTCTGCCATTACTTCATTATAGTTTCCAAAACATATAGCTTCCATTATACTGACAATAAACCATTAAGATGATTTTTACCTTCAATGTGCTTTCACAAGTCAGTGTTTTTTTAATCACAAAACAAATGCAAAACAAATCATATGTTTATTTTTTGTTTGTACAGAACTATTTTATCTACATGTATTTAAACCAATGCTAGCAATTTTGTAACATTTATAAAAGTTCAATTTTTTTTTGAACAATTGAGTCTTTCAGTCACGTTAGTCACAACTAAACATTTCTTTCACATCAATTGTTTGTTCAACACTGAGTCAAGACCCTTATAGCTAACTCAAGTACGTATAGTCCATTTCTAATCCTATTATAACGCAACCTTTGGCTTTCTGTTCAAGGGTTTCTAAACAAATTTACATTTTAGCGAACAAGCATTTCTAGCGCCTCCTAGACAAACCGGCATCCACGTAACTTCACAGACCTAGTACAAGGGAAGCAAACACATGGTAAATAATTGGTTTAACTTAACAAGATTCATCTGTGAAATTTAAACACCTTTGTATACTTGCTCTCATAGAACGTGACTTATCTCATTGCCTGAGGATTTTTGAATAATAAGTGGGCGGAGTTAAGGAGTCCTTTAAAATGTGGGAACAACAATTATTGCCAACATCAAACAAAAATTACATCTTAACGGTTAACGCCTCTTCTCTTTTTATTATAATTAGAATTTTGCTTTCGTTGAAGTACAGAAAATGAATGGAGTAAATTGCTGCTCCATAACTGGTACACAAGAACACTAGATGTAATACTTGGAGCTACAGTTGGCTTTTCAAAACGGCAGTCATTTGTTTTAATTGTCAATATTTATTTTTGTTGTTTTGTGGCATACTATACAAAACTTCAATACTACAATGAGTTCTGATTGGTATGTTTCCATAAGCTATTTGGTACAATATAGTTTTGTTAATGTTGCAGTCTTAAAGTTTTCTGAGTAATATCAGCATCAGTCATCAATTAAATGTGTGCTTGTGTATGTTTGGTTTGCTAAATAAAACCTATCTTTGTTTACAATGGAGTTTTCCTTCTTGTTTAGCCCAATACTGGCATTAAAGAACCATTATACTACGTATAATTATACACAACCTTCAGATGTCAATGATAAAACATACCCGTACCATGCCAACAACATCTGAGTTCCTGAAAGAATTTGAAAAAATGGTTTGTTGAAGTTTTAATGATCTTTTAACCACTGCCTTCTCCGTTTTTGTTACTATGGACAAACAATAAACCATTTTTCAAGACATGTTTTGGTACATAGTCTAACCTTGGCCCCCTCTCCTTCCTCCTTACACAGTACAGACAGATGGCCATCTTGTAATCAAGTTTGTTTGAGGACAAGAAAAAAAATATTTTGTGTTTCCGCCATGCTGCACTGATCATGTTAGAAGCAGTTTTACATGTGTCCGCCTACTTGAAGCAATCTGATTATCACATTGAGATTTACATAATTAAATACCAAAACAGTTGACCAGGTTTCTTCCTAGGGCCACTTGAGTCAAATAAAAATCTAATCAAACAGACAAAAGCCGAAAGCACAAACCCCCCTCTTAGTCTCAGCATGCAAAGCAATATTACTTTTTTCCTGAAGAAAATGTGTTAACGCTGGGTGTTTATTTTTTGACAATTGATCTAATTTATGACAGGGCTAATTATTATCACCATGGCAACAAGCTGAAATGGGGCTGAAAGGGAATCCGAGTGACCATTGGTCGAATGCGGTGATCGGTCAATACTAGGACGGCTTTGACAAGATGCAGACAGATCCATCGTGTAATCTGAGACCCAAAACGAAGGCGAATAATTCCACGGACATGTTCATTTAGACATGTGCTTGATGGCCCTGAGATACAAGTCGACTAAAAAGAACACAAAACCCTTTTTAGCCCTCATCTTACTAATAGCATTGGTTTAATAACAGACCTTGGTACGACTTGCCATATGCAATGGTCACTGGGCAATATCAGATTTTGTCAAAACAAGTATCCCTGGTGACTCATGGTCAATAACTATATTTTTATAACCTGTTTATGAGGAAATATATTGATTCTTCAGCTTTTTATCTGTATGTGAGTTTCTTTTCATGAAACATCCTGGTCTCATAAAAATATTGTCATATTTATCCTAGCTATAGGACACAGAAAGACTTGCCTTTTACCTAGATGTGTGCATGCCAATGGTTCAGACTTTATGCGGTTGAGATACCATTATGGACTGTAGTGTTTGTCAACCAAGCTAAATACTCTTTACCATAATTGAGTTTTTATCAAGTGCAAGAAAAATGGCATCAAACAATTCAACCACCTTCTGTCTTGAAACAACTTAGAAAGTGTTTAGAGGTGGGTATGAGAATCAGTTTAAATGCAGTGATTGTCCAAATCTCTCACTTTGATATGAGACTATTCTTAAAACTTCAGGGAAGCTATACATCATCAGTTTGAAAATCTTACACTTTAACAACAGAATGAACTCATGTATAGTGACAAATAATTAGATTTAACTTACCATATTGTATACACTAGGATTTTGTGTTAAGTTTCATGGAAAGTTTTGTCCGTGGAAGTATATGACACCCATAGTCATTGGTTTGCAATATTAGCCAGCAAATCAATCATAGTGTCTCAACCATTACATGCTTTTACAGATTGCAGATTTGTCAGCATTGACCCTATTTGGCCCCTCACTGTTTCCGAATCAATCACAGAAGGCAATCAATATCTAGAGCACTTGTGAGATCCATAAAAACCCTAATAAGATAACAGTACAGCAAGTTTTCCATATTTTGACTCAATATATGCCACACAAGTGAGAACAAGACATGCAGTGTTTGGTTAGTTCCACAGGCTAGACATTTCCATATTATGAAAGGACTACTTACCATCTTGCATGTCATCTATAATTTGTCTTACAGTAGGTGGAAACAATACTCCACCCCATGAAGGAATATAGTAGTACTCACATGTTGGCAATCAGCAATGAGTTGTGACTGTTTGATGAAATTGGGAAAACGCTTTTACATACTCAAGCTTGTAGTCATTGAAACATTGAAATAGCCAAGTCTGTGTTTAGATTCTCAGGCTGTAAAGGTTTTTTTTTATTACTATTAAAAGAATACACGCACAGTCTGATGTAAGAAGTACATTTAACTGTGTCACCAACTAATCAATTTACTTGTTGTCAAATATTAAACTATAGTCCTTACATAGGGGTTTGTAACCTGTACTGTTCTGCTAATACTATTATTATAAATATGATTCTTTCTAATTATTTAGACATTATCTAGAAATCTATACAACATTACATTCTATTGAATAAACATATTAGACACTTATTTTGAACATTTTCTCAACTTGTCACAAAACCCTGGCAGATTGGACGATGAGCTTCTCTACATTGTTGTTATTTTACATCTTCCTGAGAAATTATTACAACAATACCCTTCACCCAGAGCGGAGATATATAAGCTTCAAAATAACTGATGTTTAAATGAAAATTGACACCATAAAAGCCTAACAATAAATACCAAATATTATATCCACCAAAAATCAAGATGTCATAATTTTATAGCTACTGTCTTTGTCTGGAGGGAAATTTGATGATATTATGTTGGTAGAATGTACATTAAGCATCAATCATACAAACACTTATATTTTGCCTAACCCAGTTACATACAGGAATTATTATATTTCTAGCTTCTATCAATAATACGCTGCCAAGAAAAAACAATTGGGATGTCATTTTTTCTGAGAGACAGTTTATAGTGTTACAGGGAAGTATTTAAATGCACTTTCCAAAGGAGAAATTCTTTTTATTTCTTAATCATGTTTGTATGTCAATAAAAAATCAATGTATAAAAGTCATTAATATACACTTACAGATTAGACACATTACAAAAGTCAATTTCAGCTAGTTAGACAACCAAAAAATGAAGTTTACTTCTGTAATTGTTCTGAATAACAGATATAAACTGTACAGGGTTTGCTGAAAGGTTTAAAGACGTTTTCTCTAGTTTTTTATTTTCAACAGATTTTTTGTTATATTTACATAATTATATTGCGGCAAATTTAATGCTGAATTAAACAGGCTAATAAAAACAGTAGGTCACTGTGCTCGTTTTTTTCCGAAAAATGATGTTGAACACACACACCCACCTTTGTCAACAATTTTGACTTTATTTGGATATTTTCATATTCTCACTTATCAAGTCCTTAAGTTGTACCAAGAACACTAACATTGCTATGCCTGCAAATTTTGTGCATTAATAAGATGTCATTGCACAAAAAGTTTACACAAAATGTGCTAAACTAGTTGATAAAAATATTTGTTGTCTAATTAAGTATTCGTGATTTCGAGCCAAAACTATTGATCATCTTACACATTTTGAAGAAAAAAAACCTGTTCAATAAAAAGTTGTTTTTTTTCTTATGAAGAAAGGTATACATATTGTCAATCTAAAAAAGAAAAGAAAAAGTATCAATTGCTTTTTGAAAATAGGGAAATTAAAAAAACAAAAGTTAAGCCCCCGGTGGAATTCGAACACACAAACCCTAGATTTGAGGCTACTGAACACCTGCGCAATAGGATGTGCCAAGAAAACTGCTGAAAACATCTTTAAAAGAAAATATAGTTTCCCAAATAACGATGGCTAAAAGTGTATGCTATAAAATGAAATACAACAGGTGTTTCAATTTTCTATAAATTCGGCACATGCTACCGAACTTGTCTTACCAGTCATATTAAAGTTACTGGTCGTCCAAACAAAGAACTCAATTATTCTAATAAAATATATAAGTACTGTAAGACTATACAAGTCCTTATATATTCTGATCTCCATACAAAGGAAATCTGCTTAAGAATTACCGTAAATAAAACACAATACCACTTATTGCTGAATTACCATGGCTTTACGACATTTTTGAGTGAAGCATAATAAACCTATTGTATCGTGAATTTATACTCCACATTTCTGCATGATGTTTATGGCAAATTCACATCAGCAGTCCACATCTACATGAAATACAAGATCATTTACTTAACTATAGAGAAATAACTGAGGTAATTGTAGATCTAGCTAGTGTGTGGGTTATCGTTATACCTATAATAACAGTGGCAGAACTTGTTTTGGCAGTATATGGCTAATGTTTTCTGACAATGTAATTTTTGTGCAATATATAAAAGATAATATGTATCATTACGCAGTATAAACTCTCACAACGGGGAATTTGGTGTAGATAATGTGTAAAATAATTGTTAAACGTAAAACACTTGTTCAATAAAAAGCTTTATTTTTACTTGCATTTGCAGATCCCATTCTTGCACAGTACAGAATAAAATGTATAACTTAAATATATAAGTACAATAAATTTGCCAAGTATGCATAAATAAACTGTCTATTTATTATAGAAAATTGTGCATTATGAATCTAATTAGAAAACAGCTTATTGCATTTATGTTAATGTTTACTTAGTTAACAATTTCTTTCTATTGTTAATTTAAATCCAAGTATGTCAGTTTATACCTAAATCAAGCGACAAAACCATTTAGTTACAATTCAAATACACACAAACGTTTCTTACAAATGCTGTTTACTCGTCTGACCAAATCATGATCAAACTAAAGTAACTTCTGTCTATACAAATCTCCCAAACTGTCTTCCAGAATGAAATCCATTGCACATTGGGAATCAATTTAGCAAGATTTCAGTAAATTTCTCTGAGTATTTTGACGCAACACGTCTCATCTTATTTGATACTTTTTAATAAGGAAGTTACAAGATATAGAATTTGTCTTTCAGTGACGGCAACATTGGTTTTTGCATGGAACTCCTTTGTATTCTCCAGACGTCTGTCAGTATTTGTACTCACTAACAGTAGGGTAGAGTTTTTTTACTGTCTTTGCTGTTCTCTACATCGGGACGGGGGTTTCTTATTCTAGACCCCTGTTGTTTGCTTCCTTTTGGTAAAGAAGACTGCATTTCAGAGATTTTCGTAAAAAAGCCTTTAACTCTAGCTGTATACCTCAACATAAAAGCTAGATATTGGACCTATACATTGAACTGTAAGGGGTAAATTATCATGGCCTATGACAATACCATACAACAGACACTCCATGAGTACCAGACCTTAAGTATTATAAATGTCACTAAACAGTCACCATCGGTCAACAGTTTAATTCAACCAAGTACACATGTTCCCAGAAAGTACTAAAGTTTTGTAATAGATGGCAAACCAAGACCAGTACTGCTCAACTATGTTTGGCTTTGGTATTTTAGGGGAGATATGCCAAGAAAGTCAAGTTGGCTCCAATGTTCTGGATATTCACCTTCAACCTGTAGCGTTTGGCTTGCATGTGAACTTGTTCCATGTTCAGAGCTCATCTCTAACCCATCCATTAATAACCTATATATTGCCACATCACTAATATTCGCCCAACTAATATAACCATCTCACAGACCATTGGCATTTATGATGACTTGCTTCTCACTAACCAACACAATTAATGGTCCAACGATCCCAAGAAATAAGCTGATGTATGATTGCTAGTGGTCTTATATGTATTCCATGTTTCAGCCATATTTATGAATTATGTTTGACTTATGTTCCCCTCTGACACATAAGTAGATTGGTTTGTGGGAAGTTTTATGTATAATCTATAATGTTCTAATGTTGATGAAGTGTACACTAAATTACTCTATCTGTCTCATTTTTACAACAGCAGTTAGCCTCCTTTAGCAAGTTGAATGTCTTTCAAAAGAAAATATTTCTCATAAGCTTTGAATAGGGTGCAAAACTAATTTAACTTCTTCCTGTTCTTTACTAATACTACAGTACTGTTAAAGCTATCAATTTTTGATTTAAATGCTTCCCAACAAGCAAGAGGCGTAATACTCTTATCTACTTTTTTTGTAATAGAAGATATATGCAAATGTGTAGCAAACTTTTAGGTGGATGTACTATTTTGAGTTCTACAATTACATCATTTCAGACTTCTACGTAAAATGCACAAATGTTTCCAATGATTCAAAGGTTAAAACGAAACTGACTGTTATTTTATGGTAGAATCAGAGTTATTTCATGTCTAACTGTTCAATGCTGGTAGAATCAGAGTTATTTCATGTCTAACTGTTCAATGCTGGTAGAATCAGAGTTATTTCATGTCTAACTGTTCAATGCTGGTAGAATCAGAGGTATTTCATGTATTAATGCTATCATGTATTTGAATATTGTTAATGAGGTCAGTTCTGGGAATGATTAATGGGCAAAACATTTAACTCGCTCTAACTCTTCTTTCAAACATTTTGTTCGATAGGATATTTGATGAAAAATATACCCTTATCAGACTTTGTGTATTCCAGCAGAAACCTTAACAAGTTGCATGTCTTTGAAGCCAAATGGGAATAATAGATTTAGCTGAAAGCCTGTTTCCATGTAAGGTATATTGAAAATGCATTGCAAATTTTGTCTTACCAGCTCTATGACTTGTCTCAGACTTGAAGTGTATTATAAGTATGGCTTGTCAGAACTGCAACATTGTGCTCTGCCAATTCAGCTCCAAGGTATGAGGATTGTGGCTCAGCTCTAAGATATGTCTAGGATTGATATCTCATCTGTAACAAATTAAAGATACAAATGACACATATTCAAGCAGGTTTTTTTTCAATTTTTCATTTACTCTTTTGACAAATCAATACCTGAATACAAAATACAAAGTTTAACTGTTTGAAATAGTAAAGCCAGACAGCAGAGGTTGATGTTTCTGTTTATATCAACTACATACTCACATGCAACTGATTTGGTCAATACTAATTCAATTTTATTTCATTTTATTTTATTGTCAGATGGACTCCATGTTCTTATTCTTTCTAGGAACCTGGACCAGTACTGAGCAATTGGAGAAAATGTTGTTTGCTCAATGTAACAATGAGGATCTTGAAGGGGTTCAAACTCACCCCTGCATGACAATTAGGTAATGCTTGGATTCGATTTAGATCAACACTGTAACCACATTGCTGTCTGATTTGGTATATTACAAATTTGCTAGTATATCTGTTCACATGTGTTACCATGATCAACTCTTCAAATGCCATATGACATAGTCTGTATTTTAAAAGTGTGCATTAAAGCTGATTAATTAGTCACACTATATTGTGCTGTTTCTGTGCTCTCCCTTCTGTTAAAGACCCTTATCTATATAACCTGGGACATAAATTTACCCAACATTAGTGTCATGGAATTTTATCACTTTACAACTTGTTCAGAGTTGAATTATGTCATGCCAAGTAGTTATAGTTGAATCAATACGGCAGCCAATAAAGAATGGTAATTACCCAATGAATATTATCGCTCTTGCATGACCATGTTTTTCCAGACAAAAAATATCTACTCACTATACATCTGTCCAATTATAGGAACTTTGCAACATTGCCACATTGAGAAGAATAGAACTAAATCAACTAATGATAGAATACACCTTCCTGCACAACTAATTATCTGCACTGAACTATTTTGGACCAGGGGTATCTTCTTTCATGCATATCCTCAGGTTGTATATAACTGTAACTGTGTAAAGTTTCATCATTATTGGTTCATCTGTTAAAGAGGAGTTGCACCAAGACAATTAAGGCATTTGGAAAGACAGATCGACAGATTTACGGGATAATACATATATACCTTCGTTATAATACACAAACGTTGTGCTTCTTCATTAAAGGAGATTATAAAATTGACCAAAGGCTTTAAGAACTCAAAACAGGGAAAAGTCGTCCAAGCAAAACGAGACCAAAAGCATTAAAGTGAGGAAAAACACTATAAAAGAGAAATAAGCTAAAAAAAACAGTAGGACAAACAAGAATGCCTCTGCTCATCACAGGAACGCATTTGTTATTGACATTAGCCCTAATAAATAAAAAGTGCTGTCTACATGATGGTATTATCTGCTTGTCTTTAATTTCCATACTTGGACGATTCTCTGCTTATCTCCCCAGTCTGCCGGTCAAATGTGTTAGTAATAAAAACAAAAGATAAACGATTATGGGCAAGCAATCAGTCTTTCTTTATTACTCCCTAGACTTGAGACTCAGTCCACCAGAACATTCTCCCATTGTTTTTTTCCCTACATTTGTTCTCCCTTTTTCTAAGCCAAATGCTGCATAGAAGTCACTCTACTATATTGGGCTTATATTAGAAAATGGCTTTGATCCGTTAAGAATTTAAAAGAATAACAGCAAAAGGTTTTTAGAAATATGATAGTAGATTGCTCTAGTTTTAAATAGCAGTTAGAAAGGAGTTCAATAACAAACTATTCTACATCTCAAAAAAAACACCATATGTTTGCAACCCTCCTAAAACTCAAAAATTCTAAAATTCAAATGAGGTAGTAAAAAACAGAGTGATTCTTATAGGCATGATAAGACAATTGGCTGGTTTTTAGAAGTAAAAGTCACGAGGAATTTGTAAAATATGCATTTAATTTAAGACAATTATAAGCTTCTTGGACAACTAAATAATAGTATTACTTAATTACAACATTATTGAACTTGCAAAAGTCAATCAGGATATATTTTGCAAATTGTGCTTACTCACCTCCCCACCCACTATCTGAGTGAGCAGACGTAACATTTTAGCAACCATGTATCCAGGCTCTTGTTGTATCCTTGTAATGGCTCTTAAGTAACATTGTTATTCTCTACATAATGGCAACATCAGATTTGGTCTAGTTGCCATAAAGTATAGATTTATTCATTTTCTATGGTCTGAACACTAGCTATTTTGACCCATTAGAGAGCACAGCCAATAGACCGTCCAAATTCGGTTCTGTTAAAGTTGGCTGCATATTGTGAAATTGACAAATGTTTCAGCTTTGTAAGACCATGTTAATGTAATTTTCTTGTGCATTATCTAAATTGGTTTGAACTGTAGTTTTGGTGATGGAAACATGTTTATGTGATAGGATTTTTAGTCCAGTATGAAAGAAGGGTGGTGATCGAAGATGAATTGTAGCTCAAGGTCCCCTGAAGGTCAAGGTCACAATTAAATCCAGAAGATCATCAAAAAATTCAAGCAGCAAGGATCAGTGTGAACAAAACTGTATGGGATATGTCAAGGGAGACATATGTAAAACTAAATATGTGCAATTGTTGATGGTAATTAATGTAAGCTTTGAAGAAAGTAGTTTACCTTTAAAACAACATAATAACTTAACTCCTAGCCTAACTGATATCAAACAAATATTCCTTTCTTCATTTGAATCAATCTACACTAGCTGTGCAGTTATGAAAACGTGCAAGCTATCAAACAGAATGGAGGACCATGTAACAGATGAAAGATATGCTAAAACAAATCATCCCAATGACAAACTTGCTCTCATAAAACTTAAAATACAATTTAATTAAAAAGGGAATCCAGCTATCAATCTTTCTAGCAGTTTTTTCTTGGCTCTAGTGTTTTGCTTTTTGCTACAAGCGTTGAAATGAGATGTGGAGTAGCTTCATTTCCGTAGTTACGAGGCTTTTGCATGCCGATGTGTTATTATTACTATGTTACAAATTTGTTGTACTTCATGTGGCTTCCGCTGTACAATAATTCCTGATCAGCAGTTTACCTGTCTCTCAGCTATTCATCAACAAATAATACAATACGGTGAAATTAAATAATAGAACGCTAACCTTTTCCTTATACAGGCTGCACGATAAAGCACAAGCCCCCGATGTGACTTAGAGAGAGATTGGACTGATCACAGTAACTGATCAGAGTAACTGCAGTGAAAACACAAAACAATACACCCTACAGACACTTCCATTTGAATGAATACAGAGAATAAAGAAAACGATAAAATCTTGAACAACAAATCATTGAAAGTGTTCCGTGTACAGACATATTGGGAACATGGTTGGTTATTAACAATCCCACTGGGGTGCCTGGTAATACTGCAGTAAGTTCTTATACTCCTGCAAAGTGCACCTCTCTTCTACAACAAAGTTGGTCAATTCTGTGAACGCGATTTTTAAGAAACTGCTCGTTATTACTAATCAATGCAGGTGTTTTTGATTCATTTTACATTTGTCGACTTGTTAAAAATTTTTTTTATAGAAGTTACCATCTGAGACAAACCTTGCCAGGAATATTCAGCTGGAAATATATGCAGGTTTAAAGCTGTAGAAATTGTAAGAAAAGCATAACACTTCAGGCCAATAAGGATCAATATATTCACAATAGTTTTAATCCATATAAGGGCAGAAATAACAAATACAAGTACATGTGTTCACTGATTCCATCATAAGACTTAAACAACTTGAACCATCATACTTACTTCATATAACCATAAATCTCCGCCCAATCACTTTATACATCTCTTAACAAATCATCCTGTCAAAATTAATCTCTATTTAGATATGAAAACATAAATATAATCTGTCAATTTTTCTACGACTAATCACAGTGAATAGAAGGCAAAACCAAAACTCAAGCTGAAAACAGCCACATAAATAGTGTCTGATTGGACGCTTACTGTACCATTACACAGTAAATATATATTTGATTGAAAATAACGAGAACTCAAAAGTTCAAGAACCACAAAACCTATCACAGATGCCCAGTGGAAAAGATGGAACTTATATGGTAAAATCAAAACATGCAAGCTGTTGGTAATAAATGTGTAATTTCTGTATATATGAAACTGAAAAATTTATTATTATGTATTGTAAACATATAAAGATTTTTAGGCAAAATAATGTCTGCTTTTTTAATTGTTGTAAAACAAATAAAGTATATAACAATTATAAATTTCAGCCATAAAAATAAATGTATGTACAGTAAAATTCCACAACCTAAACAATTTTATTGAACGCCTATTTTAATTCTAGAATCCGCCAATTTCAATGTTTTTGGGTCTCTTTATTCACCCAGTTTATGCATAACAAAACTATTGTAAGTAAACAAGTATAAGATATTCGGTAGGATCATCACCAAATGGTTTTTCATGCAGCCGGTCAAACATGGTCAATAGGTTATAGAAGTTGAAAACAGCTTATTTAGGAACAACAGTGTGAGGACTAGAATAGCAGACAATTCAGGACACAATCATTCTTAAAAACTCATCTAGTCGAGCATATCATAGGGTATGGTGAAAAAAACACACATGAAAATACATACAGATTTCAAAAATATACACTGTGAATAAAGTTAACTAAACTATTCTGTATTGCAATTAACACAAAAGCTTGCCAAAACCAATGTGTATACAAAAGAAATATATCAATGTTTAGCTAATAATCCAAAGCTCTTCTACCTCCAAGTCTATTCAATCCAACTTCCTCAGAATTTAATATCAAGTTCAACACAAAAAAACAACAACACAACTTGAAATGTTAAATTCATTAAATCACTTATCTATATTAGTTTCCCATAAATTCTAATTAGTGAATGAATGGTTGTTTACACAAAAATCTCCAATTACATGATAAAGGGTTTTAATTTCACTATCATTGTTCGTACTAATTGACTGCATGAATGATTGTCTTGTATTGCAAATCAGAGCTAAAATGTAAAAATATCTACCTCTCATCTACCTCTCATCTACCTCTCATCTACCTCTCATCTATCTCTCATCTACCTCTCATCTACCTCTCATCTA
>ENA-OREC01000230-OREC01000230.1-marine-metagenome-genome-assembly--contig:-NODE-230-length-18529-cov-11.255365_pt1 | contig 18529 bp, 4 predicted proteins | sample MGYA00248626_ERZ508543 | MGnify/ENA primary metagenome ERZ508543 (study PRJEB26211, sample SAMN05518279) | marine metagenome | isolation source: Puget Sound, Washington, USA | host: Bankia setacea...
TAAACTTAACTACAATCAACATTGAGAAGATGTATTCAATGTAAGGAATATGTGACCATGGATCTGTTGCCGGGTATACCATCTCTTACAGCTGCTTTAAAAGAATGCCAAAGAATGCCAATTTAGTTAAACGTTGGTGAAAATATGAAATAAGTATTAAGTACGAGTTGCTTCCCTTGCATCAATAGAGGTTACACTAGGCAAGTCATTCATTTATGGCGGTTATAAATCGAAACTGTTTATGCGAGTTATTCATTTCGTCTAATACAAATGGGAATATATAGTGAGCTAGAAATGACTTTCAGCAATGCCTTACTTAGTTTTCAAGTAGCGTGACTGTATAATTCATTAAATAACTTAACAATTTTCAAATGAATTAAAAAATATGATATGCACATGAACGTGGAAGAATTTAATCAAAGTTAACATTTTTTTGTTTTCAGGAAGTTTAGCTACACAGTGCAAGTCAAAAGTGTAAACTAGTGTAACTCTAGGCAGTTTTCTCTCTATTTGTATTTGAATTTTGAAACTCACTGAGTAGCTTAAATAACTCAAAATTCGATTGACCTCACAGAAAGATTGCTTACAAGTTGTGTTTTTTTTTACAATACATTGTTTTTGTAATTATAAAATGAATAACTTCATTCAGAAAAAATGCAACTAAAATTACAATGTACAGCTTTAGTCTGTCCGAAATCTAGAGCGATGTGTACCTCGAAACCTCGAATTGTTGTCGGTTGTAGGCATGGCGTCGGGTGTAACTACCAGCATCATACATGTACACACATTAACTGTTTTATATATAGTTTAGCTATATGTTAATGTTTTCTTTTTTCTCCAACAGCAATCCATTACCTTTTCATCTGCTTATTCACTAACTTAACCCGTGGCATATATCTAATACATCTAGTTATATAATATATGAAAATCTAGTACATTTGTAGTGTGTTTGAACGAGATAACATGCACAATGGCGACAAGTCGAAATAGTACAACTGTATCATAAAAACAAACATACTTTTGAGAATGTCCACTCTTTGCTCATGTTGTCTTAACGTTTTAACGTGTATGCTGTGATCTACGGTTTGCCGAACTCCAGTACTAGTTCTGCGGGCAATGGAACGTTTGACTGGTTGTACGAAGATGCCCCATCAGCATGTTTCCTTGGTTTCTCGTTGTACTTTTTCTGTGTCCACTAGTTTACGTATTTCACTTCTTCCCTTTCTTTCCCCATTCCTGTCTTTATTGTTCGTTCGTTTGTTCGACGATACCTTCTCTAATCAGCCTGTCAGGAATCACAATCCATATTAGATATATGATGATATATGAGATGTGATATGATATGGTATGGTATGTAATTTAAATATGTCGGTGTGTGACGTTAATGCAATTGTGAGTCCGTCTTGCACCCTTTTCAGACGACATATTTACCTTTTTACTCTAACATTACATACGTACGTTTTTGGTCTTACCATTTGTAATCAAATATGTTCAATCTAATGTGGAAGAAAGTCTGAAAATGCAAAAAGGGTTCAACAAACGGATGTGCAGTTTTTTGTCTGAAAATATGAGGAAATGCCTAGATTGCAAAATGTGTAAAAGCAATATGCAGTGTTTGGTTTATTTACCTCTTGCAGTGAAAATTGCCTAAGCGTTATCACACCTCGTGGGTTCTGGCTAAGATTGCTGGTAATTTCTTCACGAAAACTGCCTACTCTGGTAAGTATAATTATCCTGGCACTTTTGTTGTTGTAGAAGTCTGTCACTCGAGCCTATGACGTCATTGCCTTCACTGCGGCGTTACACTAAACAGACTTAGGACAGAATTTGTGTTTGAGTTTTATTAGACGACTTTATCTCCCGAGGCAAAAGATGGACCCTGTGTCTGCTACTTGGAAATCTCTGGTTTAAAAATTATGTTCTCTCTTTTTTCTTCAGATATGTTTATTACAGAAATACACGGTAGTCTGGTTTCTTCAAAACGCTATGTCTATAAAAAAAAAACACTACGAAAACCAGTCAAGCCTGCGCGCGCATCTAGATCTATGTAATCTTAGAAAATAATACAGAAATAGACCAGTTGTGACGTGGAAGCGGAAAAGTAATAAAAACGAGAGTAGATACCGAATATTGTTCACAGAAGTTTGTCAGGGCTGTCACAGTGATTATTTTCACTCTCATTCTATCAAGACAATAGGGAAAACAGAGACAACAAACGTTCGATCTAGTTGTCCCTGGCCAAAGAGAATCCAGGACAAATTATGGCAAACTTGGCGTAAAACTTAAAATAAACTTCGTGTAGGCTACCTCCGACCCGATTCGTAAACCTATCACAATTGAGATACGTAAAAACAGCGGCCTTTGTATTCAACAACGAACGTTATGATTGATCGTCGATTCTTTCCAAAATACAGATAGTTTACTTTATATCAACAGGAAGTTCGATGATTTATGTAGGACACGTGGTTTCTGTTTTGTTTGAAATTCCACAGGATACATGTTAATCGTTTAAGAACAAAACTGTTAGCGTTATTCATCACTATTTCTCGTAAAAAATCATCTATATATACAAAATGGTATCTCGACTAGCAAGTCCTAATGTTTGAATGTCCAAGGCATACATATTTGAATCAACTAAACAGAAAACAGAAAAGGACAACGATCGTCTCTAACAAAATTGGGTATGATTTTTATTTCAAAAGAGGAACAATCTCGACAAGCTAAGCTATAGATTTATATAGTGTCATATTGATAGTGTAAAAGCTAAAGCAAGTTTCTTACTGGCTACTATAAGTGTAAAATCATTTAAGACTTCAATAGTTGTAAAGTTTATTTCAGCATAGCATATTTCCTAGTACAATGTAACCTGGTGAGTGTTAGCAAGCGAAGATCTCGTGCGCACGTCTGATTTGTTCGTGATATTCCCGTGCCTCGTGGTACCCTTTGTAACGAAGGTTTAATGTAGTATAGTATAGTAAATCAAGGACGGTAGATCTATAACATTAAAGTACAGTTCACGATGCTTGCTATACCTAATCCTATCTGTGAGAGCAAAGTTTAGAATCTTTAAAAATCTCTAAAATAAAGATTCGATAAATAAGTAGTAAGGATTGTTTCCTTTATTGTCTGACTCGACTCTCACATTTGTAATCGTGTTTGTTTAAGTTTATTATTTTCTTATTTCAGACAATATCTCAGTACAATAGCAGACAGTCATAGTACCGGATAAGTCGAACCAGTAAATCTATAGCGAAATCTTGGGACGTACACGTACAATGTAGATTGTTTACAGAAGCAATCAGCTGTTAATTAATATGCTGAATCTTTCAATCACGTGCATGTGGTTAAATTGTCAAAGTCCATCGCTTTTCCCCAATTAGCTTTTCAAATCGTGTTTACATCGAGTGATTTCTCGAGAATACGGCGAGATGCTGAATTTCTTTATCACAATTATGTTGTTGTTTGTGTATGTTCGTGTTCTATATGACCTGCTATGCGTTCAATTGCCGTATTAACACATCCCCCACCTCAAACAAAAAAGAACCACACAAAAAGAAACGTTTCGTTAATGTTGTTGTTGTTGTTGTTTTTTGAATGTGGTCGTTCAAACGAAGATAGTTTTTGACTTTATATATTAGGCTGTATATATATCATGCGCGAATACTTTACATAGTCAACTAAACTCGGTCGATGATACGTTTGACATCTAACTCTTCATTGTTCAAAAAGACAAGATACGCTATACGTTGTGACTGGTGAAGGCAAGACGCGCTTAAGAACAAAATAAAATAATGACAGTTGATTGTCTTTCGATTAATTTCTTCTTACGATAATTTATTTTAAACCCACCGTGAGTCAGTGCATGTTCGGAATTTGAGAGTGACATATACCATGCTGAAGATGGTAGGGTGAAAATGAAGACAAAGGAAAAGAAGCCGCCTTTTTATGTTTGAAATTGGATGCGATGTAGATGAACAATGCAGTGTGTATGTCCCTTTTTTGAGGCTGCATTTCCAATCATGACATATATATATTTTATAACTCCTCCATATGTACAACTAATTGTCACTGAGGAATGAACACGTGATGCTGATGTTGCTAATTTTCATTTTGTTTCTTCTGTTGTTGTTAGGAAACTATATTAGATTTGAATAATAGAATATTACGCTAGAAAATTCACATGTAAGCATTTCCACAACTCGGACAGTGGTAAACGTGTGTGTTTTCTTCTCACGACCGGACTCTGCAACAGGAAGATTATAAAGAAAAAAATAGATATTGCCATGGCATGTCTTACATTTATATAAGTCAAGTGTTAGTAAAAAGAGAAAATAACAACCGGGTTTATTTCTTCAATATAGGATGATAGGCACCGGACTTCCACCCTTGGGTATAAAAGCAAGATCTCAGGAATGTAATAATATTTGTATTCATAGTATTTTCATTACATGATTGATTTAATTACACGATAATATACAAGTAACGTGTTCACTCGCCCAAAATGAAATAGTACCATCCGAAAAGGTGCACAGTACACACTTAACGAACGAAAGTAAAGAGAACGTTCTAAAACTCATTTAAAGTTACATATATTAAAGTACTTTATATCAGTAACAGTTAGGCAACACAACATACTCAATTAAAACAGCTTCCTCCATACATTAAACCAAACAGGAAATTTAAATATCAAGAGCATGTACAAGTTAAAACCGCGTACACAAAATCCGGCCACAAAAATGTAGACCTCTATCGCATGCAGTAATCAGTGATGTTTAATGCAATGTTTGGTTGATTCCTCTGCCTCTGTCTATAATTATGTCGGTGTGACGAGACATGTTGCATAGATCTTCCTTCACATCTAAACTCTCAGATGCTTTAATGGTGAATTGTATAAAGGCAAAAAAGCTTCTTTGATTGACCTCGTTGATCTTGGCACGGTAATAAACGGTTTCACCTCTGGTCGCTTTATATTAACTCTTGTCTAGTACGTGCTCTAATTAATTAAATTGATTGATTTATGCCACGGCACTATTACAGAGGGAAATACGGGCTGTGCGTTTTATATACATGAAACCGCACTCTAAACTAACGAGATACCTTAAGAGTGGCAAATTAATGTTTCCTTTTCCGGAATCTCATAGGATTCTTTGAAGACGGGCTGTCGTTGATTTGGCTACATTGGAACAGTAAATAACGGAGAAATTCGAGCAAACACAAATATCGTCGATTTACTATAAGTAATTAACTTTAATATTAAGCCGTCCATTCTATGTTCATGAACTTGGCCAAGCGCAATTTTAACACGGTCGTTTTATTTATTTGTTTTATCCATTCAGATTCCAAGAAAACAGGCAAAGGACAAAGATATCCACGGCTGAATACATCTTTGAAGAACCAATATGATAAACCATGGTATCTTATGCATATACACAATAGGAACATGGCATCATTAGAATTTAAATATGTTTGTCATCGATTTAACAGATGTGCAACTATTTTGAGCTCGAGAATCGTAAATAAATAAACTTGACGTGCGAGATTATGTTGAGAGAATTTTGATATGTAAATCTTTAAATAAACTTTTCTTAGTGTGAAATACGGGCATTTCTTCCAAGAGATGATCTGAGATTGACGGGCTTATTTCAAAATATAAACAATGGAATTATGTTATTGCTTTGTATCAAGAGACAATCTTCCAGTCTGACTCTGAAAAGGCGTATATACAAAATTGCGGGTAATTTCAATTATTTAAATCGTAAAGTTATAGAGAAGTTACATTAACAGGTGTTCATGAATTGAATAAAGTGCACAACTATGAAACACAGGGGCTTGGAAATATATATTTGTTTTGTAATTGTCTGTATCTCTTTTGTGTTATGCAAAGCATCAGTAGAGATATTTAAACACTAGAACAATGTCCATATATAAAGAATTGTTTAAACATCACATCAACATGTACATTGCCACTCTCAATAAAGATTACAAGAGACATTTATATATAACTAGTTCAGTTCATAATATATCACATTGTTATACATATAGAAATGATTAAGAAGTTGAAGTTCAATATAACAATTTCTAATATCACAAATACTTAAAATAAACCTAAGAAGCAGTTGCTAATCGATATAACAGGGTATATGATTTTGTAGTAAAACAAGAGATAAACAAACTAAGGTATGTAAATGAGGTTGGTATGTACTATGTATCACTGAAACCGTTCAGGATTCAACTGCCATCAACATTTGGAGTCCCGTTACCACTGCTTATTTTATAGTAAGTTGGGGCCATGTACAGCATATTGGGCCAAGAATCAAGATTGTAAATTAAAAGATTCGACCTTGATGTTGGCGTTGAACACTTACCTACGCCACTTTACCTTCGTCATACGGTTCAATGCTACGTAGAAAGCCCGGACGAATAACAAATTGGATGTCAGGTATGCTGAACCTATAGGTGAAAATGATTTCTTAAGGCTTGAGAAATCTATTTAAGAATTATCTTTACAGAATCATGAAGCTTAGAATAATCGCTAGGGTTAATACTATATTGATTACGGCTCAGAAAATCAATCTTTGAATTTGTGATAACCTATCTTAACCTTTTATTACTTTCTAGCTGGGATAAATCTAGAGTTCGTGTTGCCAGGTAGATAAGATTGCCTTATGTGGGTATAGCAGGGATCTAATTTACATGGGTAAACAATACAGGCGGTGTCTTGAAAATTGCCGTGTCTATATCTCGACTTATTACTGAAACAAAGAGGGTCTCGACCTACAACTATATACTCTAAGTTTCTATTGGAATATTAGTCGCAGGCCTTTCAAACAAGGAAGATAGCATCTATACCAAGCAGTTACTCTATGATATGGATGGGACAACACAATACGTTAGCCTCTTCCTACCCATATAGTATATAACTGTAAAACGATGTATTAAACTATGACATATACTATTCAATTAGGAGGTTAACGTGGGCTATGTTTACCAAGCAATGTTTATTTATGAACGACAGGTAACACAATTTTGCACCGTTCTTCTCCAGTAGGCTTATCTTGTACCCTCGAAAATTCAATAGTTTCACATCAACCTAATATCAACATTCGATCTTCAATCTTAAATATGCATGTATATGAAGAATAAAATAGTAATGATAATGGTGATGCCACATTCGTATACACCTAGTAGTAGACGTCGCTAAAATGTGGGTGTAGCTGTCTGCTGATTGATGGTGGCATAGACGAAGAGGAAGAGAAAGAAAAAAGAAGTCAAGAAGGAGAACAACAACAACAACTACTGCTACTACTGCCACTACTACTACTACTAGTACTGCTGCTGCTACTACTGGCACTACTACTACTGCTAATGCTGTTACTACTGCTACTGATACTGCCACTGCTACTGCTACTACTGCTACTGCTACTGCTACTACTGCTACTGCTACTGCCACTGCTGCTGCTACTTCTGCTACTGCTACTGCCACTGCTGCTGCTACTTCTGCTACTGCTACTACTGCTACTACTGCTACTACTGCTACTGCTGCTACTGCTGCTACTACTGCTACTGCTACTGCTGCTACTACTGCTACTACTACTGCTACTGCTACTACTACTACTACTACTACTGATACTACTACTACTACTGCTACTACTACTGCTACTGCTGCTACTGCTACTGCTACTGCTACTGCTACTGCTACTGCTATTGCTACTGCTGCTGCTGCTACTACTTCTACTACTACTACTACTACTACTTCTGTACTACCACTACTAATATGCAACAACAACAACAACAAGAAACTGAAGAAAAGAAGAAATACCAAGTAATTTATGTTTCATAACTCAACAACCATATATATATATATATATGAATAATAATATGGGTACGTCCTGAGATTAAACAGACATAACATGTATTTAAAATACAAGTGAAAACATAATAATATACCGCATTTATATACATGTAGCCCCCTTTTCAAACCGACGTTCGTTAAAAGAGACCAAACAAGTATATTACCCCGCGCATTGTGTAACATGAAGAGATAACATGTGAGGCATTTCGTTTTGAACACATTAAACAGCAACAACAACAACAAACACCCATCTAGGAATCATCCTCAGCTCTAACATAAACTGTGGGTTCTATATTCAACGTGTACGAGCATGGTTATGGTTACTGTCAACCAATGTTTTTAAACGGTGGGACATTATTCCCAAGACCCTCATCCACAGTTAAATGTCCATGTCCGTTTAATATGAATCAATACGTAAAACCAGAAAACATAAATCAAGTTGTAATATGTACACACAAATTAGTGAAAACCAGTCCAAAAAGAGACGAACTTCAAAGGTAAATGGCTAATTAACCTCCTTGAATACGACGTTCAATACTTTGGGTCGGATTTTAGAATGGGATTATATCTAGCAGGTGCTTTGAGTTTGAAGTGCATCTTAAAATTCTTTACATGATTGTTGAATCCTTGCACTTATATATGAAGAAAGACCCACTTGTATTTAGCTTAGAACGAAATAAAAGCCGCTGATTTACAACTGTGCATGTGTTGTCCTTTATTGAGAGATTTGTTGTATAGGCAAAACTTAGATAATGATAATGACGACGACGACGATGGTGGCGCAGGCTATGACGATGATTATGATGATGGCGGTGCTGCTGTTGTTGTTTTTGATGTTGGTGGTGGTGGTAGTGCAAATGTTGGTGCAGTTGATTGTGGTGGTGGTGGTGGTGGTGGTGGTGCTCCTGCTGCTGATGATGATATTGATGTCACACTTGTATCAACAGAACTTTGACAACAGCAAGAGCACATTATGGATCAAATGAATCAAGAAAATGTTGTAGAATAATCATCGTCATCTTCTTTCAATTCTTCGTTTGACATAATGAAAAACCGTTTTTATCTTCGGTAAACCAAAAAGCCTCATTATTCGACCTCGTTTTGCGCGCCATTGAAACAATCAAATCTGTACAAGTTTATGATTGCAAAAAGTCTTATCTTCTTTGTCGAGACCATGCTTGTTAAGATATTTCTGCTTTCATTTCCTTTGTATATAATTTTACGGTTGATAACTTCGTAAACCTACGCGTGACACATGCACATTCCTTGAGACATAAATATAAGGCAGACGTAAGGCGCTGGAATTATTAATTGACAAACAAAGTGACTTAATTGGTTTAATCATAGTGCTGTAAAAATAGAAATCCCTCTGCTTCAGTTTTAGGCGCCCCTTATACAAACGAGTGTTAAAACAGAAACTAAGAAGAGCATACCGTTGCAAGACAACTCGCGTTGCAACAATCTACAATGCGTGAACATGCAAAGTGCAGCTCAGTTTGTAGAAGAGTGAGACGTTTGACTACATCATTTAAAACCCTTCAAATTGACATAAAGTAATGCATGTTCAATTAGTAATACAGAAGTCTACCAAGAAAGGAAGTTCTACAATTAAAACGAAATATAACCTTTTAATTATCAAGTGTGGCATATAGAATACAACAACGCGATTTCAAAAAAACAAAAACAACTATTCAGTCTAGTTTGTTTTAAATGGTATCAGACATAAAATAGTCACCTCTGTTAAAGTATCTCACAAGCACGTTTTGAACAGTATAAACAAAACAAGCTAACCTAAAGTAACCTGTACTTGTGACTCAACCTGTTAGGGGGTGTGTCTCTTTGAGTTCGAATCTGCAAAGACCTTTAATTATGAGTATCGTTGCAGAGATTGTTTAAAAGTTTCCAACTGGATAGCAAACAGTCGATTAACACCAACTCTTTATAATACAAAAATAATGCATTGAAACAACAAACATAGCAACCGAAACAAAACACGATAGCAATTGAAACAGAAAAGTAACATAAGAAAGTTACGCACCTGAAAGTTAAATGTTAAACAGAATTACAATTCCGTGAGTTTGCTATTTACTTACAACATTTAGAAATCAAAATAATATCTCCATTTTGGTTATAAATTTAGTTAATAAAGATAATAAATTTAGCGTTATTATTTCGTGGTTTGGGTTAGTTGACTGTGACAGATACTATGTTGTATATACGAAGAACCGAAAAACAATGCCAAAATGGTTCTAAATCAGTAAAATAATAACTTGTAGCAAACAGCGCTGGTAGTGTAGTAAATGTAACGTAAAAGATAAGAGTAAAGTTGCAGTTGTCTCCCTTGGACTTAACACTGACAGAACATGTACTGAAATCGCGTTTTTCTTAAATTTAAGTGTTTTACTCTGAGTTTGCCTATTTCGTTCAAGCTGCTACGTTGGAAAATGATTATACAGTTTGATCAGATGGTATGGCATAATCTGGTACCTTTAAAACATACATTTATTTGATATCATCACACTGCCTATCATTCTATACGTCTAAACCGAGAAGCCAATTTAATGTTTGAAAGCATTGCACATTTCCGTTTAAGTGTTTTATCAAGTTCTTACAATCGATTCTTTTGTCGGTAGTGTTTGTTTTTCTATTTATACATTCTTTCATATCTAATAGTTTCTTTTCAAAGTCTTAACAAAATTCGATTAGACTTATTGTTGCTCTTTTCACTTGCATGATCACTGTAGGCGTGACTTAAATCCGGCTTGTTTACATTAACCATGAAGGGGCGTAACGCTTTATGCTAATTTTTCAATACAATGTATTAATTACATGTCATTGACGTCAATATAAACCGTTATCTGTTGCCCGGCAACTAAGGCGTTAGCCAATCAGCGGCGGAAAGTCAGTGTCAATCACGCTAAGTTCGCGCCTAAGCGGGGCGCGCCAATTCTGCCCACCCACGATAACAGGAATAGATGTTTGATTGAAGTCGAGTCGGTTTCCCACGTGTGTTTGGATTTCATTTGTGGTGTGTAGTTAGGTAGAGTAGAATCTATAACATTATGAAAATGGAGTCTAATGGACCTACATCCCCTAGTAGCAATGGAACTGAGGAAATCCCTAACGATCCAGGGTAAGCTTACTTTATTTAAATTTAATAACATAAAAATTCAGTATCTTTTGATTATGCATGACTTGACTTTTCATCTTTACTGACTCTGACATATAGGTCACTGTTAAAGCGTTATTTCCAAAATGGCCCTTTGTTTACCATTCGATTTCCGTTTCTAATTTTACAGGAAGATGTTCATAGGTGGATTAAGCTGGCAAACAACTGCAGGTGTGTACTTTCACTTTGTTTTAATCGACAATTTCAGCTCGATTATCGGTGTACATGATTGTTTACATTCGCTATTATAACAAACGTTCGCGCCGCATTCGGATAAGCTCGATTGTGTCCGTTATGTCACTGTTATACCGTAGTTCGCTCGTTTTGCGGGTACGCGTTATTTTGTGTTAATTTACGCCCTTTTTTAATCGCCCCTTTTTCCTTTTTTTCAGAGAAATTGAAGGAGCATTTTGGAACCTATGGAGAAATAAAGGAATCGATGGTTATGAAGGATCCTACGACAAAAAGATCAAGGTGTGTTTATGTTAAAAAAATTGGATCTAAAAATATGAGTTCAAGAAAAAATAAGGAAACTGAGGATTTAATGAAAGGGTCCCCCCAAAAATCTGGATTTAACATAAAACGCAAGAAATCAGATCGTTAACATGAGGGACTTGACACAGGGTCGTACCAAGCACAGTATAAGTATTGTGTTAGAATAGATGAAAGCTTGTTGTAGATATAGAAAACAGTTTATGTTAGCCAATTAGTTCTAGTAAATTAAATGTAGAGTCATGTTATAGCAGTGACTCATGTGGCCTGCTTGAATGTAATTTGTTTTGAAATCTTTACTGACTGATCAATGCTACACACAAGTATTCCTTTAAAAATTGCCAATCAAAGTTGAAAGCTCGATTTCTCCTATAGCATTTTTATTAGGGGCCCATATAGTTATTCACTTCTCAGACTGTGTAATTGTTGGATAAAGGGTTGTAAAGTTTTATAGATTATAAGCCATGTATGTATAGGGGCTATAACTTCTGCAGGGTTCTTAAGTCGCTGTATAAACTTAAACACACAATTAACTTATTCTCAGTGAAATCCATTTTTGAATCTCCCTGCAGGGTTTAAGATATGGAGGGTTGCATTTGTGTTATCAGTTACCTGTTAAGTGTGTTTAACAACAATCCCTAGCTTTACACTACCCCCCTTCCCACCCCCTCCAGGCCTCTCAAGTCAAACGGTCAATTTCTGCTTGTCCAAAAGTTTTTATCTAAGGAGTGTGAACGGTTTTAGCCAGAGAGTCAAGAATCCTGGGCATAGTATAAAAGAAAGTTGTTAAGTTTTTTCTATATCACTCTCCCTCCATTTCAACCAGTTGGATATAACATAGAACTGCAAGTTTACACACACACTGTAAAAAGGGCATTGATTAGTTACAGTGTGAAAGCAAAGTTTTGCCCTAGGGACTTCGGAGTGGGGAAAAACATCCATGATCAACGCACTGATAAAATCACAAATATGTCTGCCTTATTAGTAGAAAATGTGGAGAGACAGCTACTGAACTAGCAACTGCAGACCCTCTAGAATTCAAGTTTTATGTATGGATCTGTGTGGATGTTTCCGTTACAAATGGTCATAATGTCCCACCCCCTACCATTGCTAGGATCTAAACCAGCGAAATATTGAAGTTAGTTGACATATCTGTGTATAAAATTCCTTCACAACTGCGTTATTTTTAGGTCACTCAGGTCTTTTCAGTTTGATATATTGGTTTTGTTATATAAAGTCTTGTTCTTACTGGAAGAATTTACAACACAAACAAATATATACCTCTACACAAACCGAACAAGCTATATGAACAAACCTAGCTTTCTATAAATATGCTCTTCGAAAAACCTACTTACTCCTAGTGTTCTGCGTTTATTTTCTTTCAATGTTACATATATATGCTCTCAAACCCTCGTATATTTTATATCAAGTATCCTGCCCTGTTTTATAACATTGGGTGGGTAATGATTTATAAACGCCAGTGATTGTAGTTTTTCTCAATTCCCCTTCAGTGTAAATATTTGTTGAAGTATAAAGCAGTCGAAAAAAAATCAGTAACAGAAATTTTCTCTCCACAGGGAAAGAAAAGTGATCGTTATCAAAAGCATAATTTATTATAATTGTTAATCTCTTGTTGAGCTGTATAGAAAACACCTCTGGCATTTTGATAATAGCAGCTATAGAAACTTTGTATTGTATTGATAACCTGTAATTGGTGCTTAAGTTACGTAGCTGTCTTTGTGAAAACAGTGTTTATCGACATATTTATGTGAAAACGTGTATACTCTCCTCCTGTGTAATGTTTTTCCTGTTCCCTGATCGTCTACAAACGTTGCTGGAATCTCTCATTGAGCTGTTTAGTTTGTGGTGTTTTTTCTTCCCCAGAGAGTGTAAAAAAATATTTGATGCATAGGTTACGTAAAAAATTTCTCTCTGTCTCTCCTTGAGTACAAAACTCTTACAACTAATGAAGAAAAAAGAGGTTCCTTCTAAGAAAACACACTGATTTTCTCAGGTCAAAATTCTAGATATGGCTTCCAGTGAGTCACGTTGATTACAGTGCTTCACAGCTGTTTGGTGTACATTCAAACTTCCGAACCAACTGATTCAAAATAAAAACAAACCACCATTCTTTTTTTTCTGTGCATGTTTTGAACTTGGAACCGAATATATGCTGCAAGATATTTTGAGCGGTAAACATGTAATGGAGTCAAGTTAAGTTTTGATAGTCTGCTGAAATTCAGAAGAGAAAGAACCATACTAGAAACCTGTTTTGAGATATTTTTAGAGGTGCATATGTATTTATATTCAAGTAAGCTTTTGTGCCAACACGTGTAGGATTGAATAAATCTCTGTCTTTGATTCTTTTTGCCTGGGAGTAGTTGAGATAGAAAGATGATAAGCAAGAATATTCTAGTCAAAAAAGTTCTAGAGTGACAGGTAGACTCAAATTTGTAGCTTTATCAAGAATTGTATGTCATTTGAAAACCTACACAGAAAAAACTGCACGCTATCTCTACAAATGTTTCCCTAAATGTATCAGGTTCCTTATTTCCTGGTACATCTGTAGCCAGTAGCTATAAAATAGATTCTGTGTTTATCTTTGACTTAAACATCAAACTTTTACTACATTTGAAAGGAAGCAACCCCTCGAGACTTATAATTCATAAAAGACTGCATAGTATTTGTAATAAACGTTTTATAGAACAGTTCCACTAAATACAATGAAAATACAATGAGTAGCTAAATTTCTAATAACTAACGAACAGCTTTGCAAGCCAGAAAAGCCAAGCAGGAAACAAAGGGATACAAAATAAGGTTGATTGTCGCGAAAAAAAATGATTGATTGCTTTTACCTATTTTTAAAATATCGAAATTTAAATAAGCTACCTTTGCGTTATATCGAGAGCGACAGTAAACTGAAGCAAGTATGGTTACTGAGAGAGTACATAGCCCTGTTTGGATCAAATCTCTCAGGGTGAAAGTTACAACAGAAAACCACCATTTTGTTCATTGAAAACCTCTACAATTGATGTGGGGTTTATTTTACCGTTATATGCCATCTGCTAGCAAAATGATAAAACAAAAAACGGAGTACACTAAAAATGGTTAATTTTCGGGAAAGTTAATTAATAATTCTGTATTCGGCAAGTGCTAGTGGCCCAAATTAGCTATTGCCTCGTTTGACGTTTATTTTCGAATCCATCATCGCTATTAGCCTTCGTATTTTGTTTCATTTGAAATTTTTGCTAAAGTTCACAAGTGAGAAAATAAAACAACTATATAAAACTAGCCCTCATATAGAACTAGCAAGAAATAGTTTACAGGTGATTTATTGCTCTTCTGGTGCATATTTATGGTCATAGCTCGGCTTATTTGAGAGACTTACAGTGAAATCTACCTGTACTTGGCAAATTAAGGCTTATTAGAGGTAGAGGGAAAAAGTTAATGACAATTCACTCGATCCGCGAAGTGACAATAGAAGAGAAATGTGGAAGAAAGAGAAATGGCAGTAAAGTGATAGCTGAAGTTTTTAAGTAAGTTATTGTTAATTAAGAGTTTGTGTTTTTATTACTGATTACCACATTCATCAAGTATGAACACGAATCCTGCTTGTTTTTCTAAATGTTGCGACTGATTTGACTTTTAGTCATTATGATTAAAAATGGGGTTAGAAATATTTTTTTCATGACTAAGCGATATTTCATCTGTCTGTTTGACGTCAAAACCATGGCAGTATATGTCCTTTAAGTAGTTTTGGGGAGGGGGGGGGGTTCTTTACTAAAGTAACCTTTCCAACATCATGAACGTAAGAAGTACAGAAGTACAGTCCGAGAGTGAGTCAGTTTAGTTAACATTTCGCCTAATACAGGAAGAAGTCCATAACGAAGCAAGCAAACCAAGTTACAGACCAAGTGAAGTACAAATAATTGGAAAAACTAATTAGCTCCTAACTTAATTTTCATACTCAAATGAGAAACTTCGCTGCTGAGAAAAAGCAAATACTGAATAGCAAGTTTTCTTGGAATGAGTTCACCGTCTGTTATGGGGATGGTGCAGGTTATTACTTGTACTTTTTTACCAAAATCCAGAACCACCCCCACCCCCCGAATGAAAACCAAAATGGCCACCGGTCACGCCATTCTCATCACCGTCTAAAATATTTTGCCACTTTTTCATCCAACAAATAAAAACGCTGACATTAGATCAATCAAGGTAGAATTTACCATTGACTGGGTTTTGTATAATACTCCTGTACTCTATATACCTCACAGTCAGGTATACCAAATGCAATGTACATAAAACTTTCATATCGGATGCAGACTGTTACAAAGTATGACTTTTGAAACTTTTTCGTCATTCATGAACATTTAATCACATATCCACCCAAGGCCCATTGATAGAGGCAGCCAGGCGTGCCCAGATAACATCAAGGGAAAACTTACATGACAAAATAATATAGTGAAATGTAATTTACAGTAATCAAGGCAACAAAAAATGAAAAGGAGTACTTTTTTCACTTTCTTCTCATTAGTTGTCTTGGGGTTAATTATGTTTTGATAAAGTTACCTAAAAAACTGGTTTCGTGTAATCAATTTGAAATGTGTCATAGTTTTTTTGTTGTTAATTAGGCAGTGTTTTTTACCTTGTGTTTTACATTTGTAACAATTTTTAAAACAAATTGAATGTTACTAAAAAATAATTGCAGACGACATAATGTACTTTTAAATATGCTTAACTGTTTAGGGTACGTGTAACAGCGCTAAGGGGTGGTTTAAAATGTTGAAGGAAATGGTTACGAGATGTGAGATGTTCGTGTGGGAGTCAGGGGTGTCTCTATTAACTGAGCGAATCAACATGTAACAAAAATGGTATTTTTATATGTGTTGCATAGTTAAATGATGACTGTTCCTGGGTGTTTTCAAATACTTCCATTATAGTGATTGAAATGTTTATGTGTAAAACAGGAGACATGCGTACAGGTACAAATGTATTGCATTACACGATCATGAAAATAAATGAATGGGAAATAGTAAAACTGTACATAATGCCCCATCATATCTTTATTCATACTATTCTATTGAAGTGCATCTATTTAGCCATGATTCGTGTGCACGTTTAATTGTATCCATTTTTACTAAGATTTTAAGCTATTCAATTATTCAGAACACACAAACGGCATATTTGATTTTGAGCGCCCTGTTTAATATTAAAAAAGTACATGCTTCTTGTGAACATTGAATTAAGCAGCCTTCAGTATCCTTCCACTCATGATAAATGTGTGTATCCCAGTTTTAAATGTAATCAGCTTATATATATACATTCAGAGAGACATCAACTCTACACATTAACGACAAATTCAGAAATCACAGTATGATCCAAGCTTTCGAGTCGCTCAGTGTCGCCATTAATCATTTTTCGTTCATGAGAAATCGTTGAAGTATATGTATATTTCATGTTACTGTTGATTACAGGGCCAGATATTGGGTCCACTGCTATTTCTGGCTGGTTTTATCCTTGATTAGTGAGCCGTTAGTGTATAGCTCCTGAAGTAGACTCGTCCAAGTACCAGCTGCAGACGGAAACATAATTAATGATACTTGTAATCCTAGCAAACACCGTCTTTTTTAAACCATTTCATATCTTTGTTTATTCCAAGTGTTGTGTATGATATTGTACTGTGAGTGAAAGCGAGCTTTTTTTCTCTAGCTACGTATCTCGCGGAAACTGAAGTACGTTCGTGTTTAATTGGTTTCGTCTAATTTCTAGTAATAGTTCTTCTGACTCTTGGCATAGCTCGTTTAATTGCTTTATTGTTTGGTGTTGATTGTAGCTGAACTAGATTGAAGTAATTTCCATGATATTGTGTAATTATGGTGCAGTAATGTTTGTGCTGATCTTGACGGTTCTAATGGCTGGTATTAACTTGTTCATTGAATATGAAATACTCAAATATAATTCTTAGTTTTGATCTGGAGGTGGTCACAATTTGAAAATGATGCCTAGCTGAGATTTTCTTGAATGTTTTCTTTGTCTGTACAGAATATTAGACTTCGTATAGCCTTAAGAGCTTTAATACTACAGTTAAGACGTCATTCCCTTGCTATAGTATAGGTACAAACCATTTAAGGCGTCATACTCAATAATCGACTAGTAAGACATTGCTTTTAAGTTCTTAAACAGTTGATATTCATCTACCGTGGTCAAGGATTGTAATGTTTTACTGGCAGAGGATCCCTAGCCACCTAGTCATGGCGAGTCATACCTGGCAGTCCTCTACTATGTTCTGCCAAGTCATCTATGTTGTCATTTGTGTACCACTTTTAAGTCCAGTGTATTTTAGGGGTATATCCATATCGATACAAGATTGAACCAAACAAACCAAAACATAAAACTATCAACAGAATAAAATCGGAGAAGCAGTCTTATTATTACAAAAACTGCAAGATCTATAAAATGATATGGTTATGTAGATGGAAAAAAGCAATGATAACGTAAGTATGCCATATCAAACAAAGCATACATAAAAAGGAATAATTCATGATTTCTCTACCTGTCCCAGCTTTTTAATATGGCCCTAGTTTTAAAACAAGTCAGTTACATGTTTTCTAGATGGACAGATATGATGTGAAGGTTAACAGTGAGATGTTAGTGTGTGTTTGTATTTTACTTGTAGCGGGTTCACTTAGATCATAATCACCCACTGTCGAATGGACAAAACCTGTTTGTGTTGTGACGGTTCACTAGTTAAAAAGCCAAAATCCCTGGCCTTAAAAATACAACGAGGGCCTTTCTTGGATCACCTGTGTGTAAATGTGGACTTGATGTAACGCATCACTGGCTGTCAAATGGGGACTTCGTCAAATCATTGTATTTGTATTAAGACAGACTGATTTTTCGTGAGGGTATTTGGGGTGTATGTGGTAAAATGTTCCCGTATCCAATTACAGTTTATTGTGTAGTTCACGGAATGAGTCAAGCAGATCGGAAGAGAACACGTCTGAACTCCAGTCACG
>ENA-OREC01000231-OREC01000231.1-marine-metagenome-genome-assembly--contig:-NODE-231-length-18511-cov-12.684279_pt1 | contig 18511 bp, 15 predicted proteins | sample MGYA00248626_ERZ508543 | MGnify/ENA primary metagenome ERZ508543 (study PRJEB26211, sample SAMN05518279) | marine metagenome | isolation source: Puget Sound, Washington, USA | host: Bankia setacea...
GTTGATATATTAACTGTCTGTTATACGTTCATTCATTTTCTTTAATATCAAATATGAGTATAATATTACTTTAAAGGATAAAAGTCTTAACTTCTCCCCAAAAAACGGATTTACATACACATGAGCGTGAATTTTAATGTTTTAAATTTCGGTCTCCTAAATTTTCATTCGGACTCTAAAGTTAGTGTCAAACGCTGTACATACTCTGCTTGATCTGGCTGCTTTCCCAAACTCTTCATCGTCTTCTGTTTCTGGGTCAGGTTTCATTTGTACCGGTGTAGCTAGAACAGGCTGCTTTGCTATGACAGGTGTTGTTATGGGATTCTGTATAGGTATCATCTCTATTATTGGCGGCGACTGTAGTTTTTCTATTTCTGGTTTCATGTCTTCTTCTTCTGCTAAAGTCTCAACAAATTTAGCTGGCTTCTTACGCACTCTTCCAGACCTTGTTACTAAAATACACAGCATGATTGGTTATAACCTGTTTTTGACACATTAACCTAAACAAAACGGTAATAGTTCTGTATGTATGCTCTACTGCAGGAACTATTTGTTGGGGTTTAATTTTCGGCAATATTCGCAGTTTCCACTCTTCGGCAAATAATGTTTAGCTTTCTTTTGTAATGTATAGCTATTTCGAATCTGAGCTGCATCCCAAACTTAAACTTTATCTATTTTACAACAATTAAAAAACAATTTATAACAACGTATAGAGATATTTTCTTCGGTACCAATGTTGGCATTTATTTGGTCTTTGTGCAGGGGGAAATTGCCCACATGATATTATGAGTTGCATCTAGGATTTGAGGTGGTATAAAACTTAAAACAGAGCAACCACAAGCCACTACGACTCAAGTTCCTGCTGAGATCGGTGTATGATCTGCTGCCATCCCCAGCCAATCTACATAGATGGGGTTTGGTGGAAGACCCACAATGTCACCTATGTGACAAACCAGGCACCACGCAACATGCCCTGTCCTCATGCCAGACTGCACTAGCACAGGGCCACTACAGATGGAGACACGATACTGTCCTCTGGCAGACACATTAGAACTGGACAGAAAGAAGGAAAGAACCACCAAGAAAAAGGCATGCCCAGCAATCAATTTTATCAAGGAAGGTCAGACAGGCAAGAAAACAAAGGCCCCCAACTACATCAATCCTTGATGAATCTGATTGCTGGGAGATGAAAGTTGACCTAGGGAAACAGCTGGTTTTTCCAAACATCATCCACACCGCACAGAGACCAGACATAGTTATATGGTCTCCAAATGACAGGAAACTGGTGATGGTGGAGCTTACGGTCCCCTGTGAGACAAGATGTGAGGAAGCCTATGAACGGAAGATGGCCAAGTACACTGAACTACAAGAACAGTGCAGAAGTCGTGGTTGGAGTACCTGGCTGTTTCCCGTGGAGATAGGATGCAGAGGATTCCCAGCTCAATCGTTATGGAGAATGCTAGGCAAACTGGGAATCAAGGCTGGAGACAGAAAGAGGGCTGTAGGGAGACTAGGACAAGCAGCAGAAAAAGCGTCCAACTGGCTGTGGATGAAGAGAGAGAAGAGCTGGTCGCTAACCACTGGCCTGTAGTGTCTGATCAACACTAAGGATCCGCTGCCCTGAGATTAAAGGATAGAAACACTTGATTGAGGGGTAGTGCCCAGCTGATGAGTCAGTGGTTTTTGCAGTTGCGACTGTATTTAGCACATTACTTGAATTCTTCAAGTGGACGAAGTTCTTTAAATTTTTCTTTACCTTCTATGTAAAACATTCCTCCATGCTATGAAACTAAGGTGACTATTTATGACATTGGATGTAATCTCAACATTTGGAAAAACACGTTTTGTATGATGCACTTAATCAAATGAGAGAATTCGAATATGTCAGATAATCTGCCTTTGGCTATCCGAATGGTTTATCCGAACATATATCCACTAAAAAATATCTATATGCTCCATTTTACCTACCATCATCTGTTTTTATTTGTTTTGCATTTGGTGTAATAACTGCTTCGTCACTTTCTCGTCTGCGTTTAGACGACATTTTTTTGTTTGATTAGACAAAACTATGAAAAATAGCTGTATTTGAGGTTTTGAAAATAAATGCTTATGGTATTCAGCTAAACGCCGGCATCAGGCTATGGATACCTCGGTATATTTCATTTTCAACACGACACACTTGTCTATGTTCACTTTTATTTTATCAAACATGACATTTTAAACTACATTTATGACGTTCATTGTAATGATGTATGTATGACACATCTGTTAGTTTTATCCCGGGATTTAGGTTCAGTCCTAAATACGAATTGTCTCCCTTGTACAACAAGGTCGCCAACATGGCGGACACGAAGGTCTCGAAGACTGGAGCTTTTAGAGTACCGGCTCCTACAGATGTTGAGTTGCCACTTGACAATGAAAGAGTTTTCGAGTACGAAAGGCGAATTTTTGAAAATCATTACAAAAGAGGTAGTAGATATTATCCGTTCAACATTGAGCACAAACGATGGGAAAGGCAACGTCTCGCTATACCTATGACAGCAGAGGACAGGTTTCTGCGTAGACAGTGGTTTGAAGATCAGAAACTGGCTTTCAAGGACGTAAAGCAAGTTCCAATAAAATCTTACAACATTTTCAGACGTATCTACAGAGCACCATGGGATGTACTGGAGGCTGGTATGGCCAAAACAGTCGTAAGTGTTAACCTTCAATCTTTAAAACTTTGTAAAAGTTACTGAATGAATGTTAGACGAAGCTAGTTCTTCAAAGAAAACACTTCGCATTTGAGCTATTTTTCTGTTGGGCAAATGCTGGGTTCTTCACATGTATCATAGTTCCGATATCAAACCTATGTCGGAACATTCAAAGGCCGAAAAATCAGTTAAATCAATAGTTTTCGGCAACGTGTATTGGTTATTTGGAAAGAACAGACAAAAATATTCGAAATTAGCGTCTATTTTAAACAGTCAGCATGTTTTAATCTGAAGCGAAAGTAGTACGATTGATCAATCTTCTTGCAAATGATATATATTATTGCCTTTGTTGAAGGCTGATAATTTAACAGATATAGAAAGGTTCCAATCCGATATATCAATTATCTATTGAGTGCTAAATACCTATCTATGTAGAGCCCTATTGGTTGTGTGTATGACTGTGGAGCATCGTGCTTATTTTAATAGTATTTTGAAAAATAATTCCCCGAAGTGTTCAGAGCTCTATGAGGAAACTCTTGTTTGATAGTAAGAAAATCCAAAATTCATTGATTTGACACAATTGCTATCATCTCCTTATCTTTAAATAGCTAGAACTTAGATGCAACACTGGTAGGGTCCCTATTAGTGTAGTTGTAAAAAGAGTTTCAGTGTAAAATCTCTAATGTAGATGAGTTGTATATAAGTATTGGTGAAAAATATGAAATGATCTTTTTGACTATTGAGTAAAACTTGATTTTTTCAGGGACCTGTTACAGCCAGAGTGGTGCGGATTTGTCTACCACGTGCAGCCATGCTCTTTGGTGCAGTTGTACTAATTCACTACCATATGCTTTATAATGCCAGAGTAAGTTATAGATATGTTTGTATTAGTTGAAACTTTCATTAATATTAAATGATGGTAATTTGTATGAAAACAAATGTCTTGTTGTTTAAATCTAACCACACTTTTCTAATGAAGTAATATAAAAAAAATATGAAATTGTTTGATATTAAAGTCAATTTAAGGTATATATACACTACGAATCCATTATTACGCGGTCCTATATAATGTGGAATCCATTATAACGTGGTCCTATATAACGCGGACTCCATTATAACACGGTCCTATATATAATATAACGCAGACTCCATTATAATGCGGTCTCCGCGTGGCTCCCTTATATTTTACCTGTATACTATGTGTGAAAATGTCAGCAGACGATCACGACAGACACAATGCAAGCTGTGAAAATCGTACTACCTGTGTATTTCCTAGCCAACGGTTACTCGATATACAATGCTTACGTAATCGGGGATCATGTGTAATTGAAAGACGATTGAGCAATTTTTGTTTACAGAATAAAACGCTGCGGCACGTGGAAAACGTGATAATGATGGTTAACAATGCAGGCGATGTCTTTAAACTTTGCATCAGCACAAAAAGAAAACACAAGCTTTACAACCTTTCGATCAAAGCGAAAGTCCCCGCAATAGATATGCGCGTTATATTTCATATCAATGATATTTTAAACGTTTCATAGAAGTTTTTAATGCAAATTTATGACTACACGCAGATCTTCTTCCCTTACAGTGATTTCTGCTTGTCAAGGGAGTGGGCTACCTTGTTCTCAGACCGTTTCTACGTACATGCAGACGCGTTTTAGTCACCAAAACAAACGTATTGGAATGAAATAAATACAGTAAATCAATTGCAACTCTGGGCTGTCTGGCTGGCCCAGTGGTAACGCACTCGCCTCTCACAGCTACGACCCGGGTTCGATACCCGGCGTCGGCATGTGAGGTGGTCACCAAGTCAGACAGGTGGGTTTCCTCCGGGTACTCCGGTTTCCTCCCACACGAAGACCATCCGAACGCTAAAAAAATAAAAATAAATGCAACTCAATAATTCTACCAACTTACACCTATTGATACCGTGATTTATGAAAAGTTTGTGTGTTATAACACTAAAACTAAATACACTGACTGATGACATACCAAATGACGGTGGGTGGAGCATTTGTTTACGTATGTTAAAACCTGTGAAAGAGGTCGCGTTAAAGATTTTGAACAACGGTCGCGTGTATATAACAAAGTCCGTTATAATGGGGTTTTTTTCCCGTGGACCCGGACGACCGCGTTATAATGGAGTCGCAGTATATTCAATATATTCAACTTACTTCTTTTTCAAACTATGGATTTTAACCATTAAGCTTATGTTTTTTGTTGGTTCTGAAGTTCTCTAAGTTTGTTGCAGCATTATAGAGTTTGCATGGTTGTCATTTTAATTTTAATTGCTACATAGTTTCTGAGAAAGTTTTAAAAAATGCATGTAGTTTGGATTCTGGTTGAGTTATTTGAATAATGAGTTATATGTGTGTTTAAGGATTGGGAATCAATCAATGGTCTACATTATTATGGTTCAAGACAAAAGAGATATCCGGTAAGTTATCACATCTTATTTTTCTAGAGTATATTATAAGGACTCCAGGTTTTATTTGTAGTCCAATAGGTAGCTAAGCTTTTTAAATGAATAAGTTACGGCAAAGCTGTTGACGAATATACTTTAATGGAATCAGGATCCTTTTTTTTTCAACTAAGATTTTGTAAGAGTTTTCTCCCTTGAGCGTAGTTATTTCTGTTATGTTTGTATAGTAAATTGTCATTAAATTGTAGATTTTTCTGATATCAAGGAAAGAAATATGTCCATGTAAACATTTTATTGGAATTTCCTATCACATAATGATAATACTTCAGTGCTTTGTCAATCAGAATGCCTATGTCTTTATCAAACAGAAAAAAATGGGTGTTTCACATTATAATTTATTAAAATTTCAAATAAACTACCCCAAATAGGAGACTGCACATGTAAATTAACAGAGCTCTCAAAGAAAAAGAGTAGATGTGATTATTTTTTATCTCCTGTCTCATAATTATTTGTTGTTTGTTTTACAGGGACACAACCCAGCTGATCATCCTGAAGACCCCAAGAACTTCTTCATGTTCAACTTCTATAACAGGAAGGTTCTACGTGATTAGTTACTGGTTACACAGGACTCTTGAGAATCTGACATAGAAACTGGTCAAATAGGGGAGGTATTTCGTGAAAGTTATGTCCAACAGCACTTCAGCATATTCACAGTTGAGTGTTTCAAAGACTTGTCTATGCAGTAGAATGGTTACTGTCGAGATAGAAATAGTTGAGGCATATTTTATATATCTAAGGTTCTTGTGTATGTACTGTTAATTATGTGAAGACACCTGTAACCCATGAAATACAGATTTGTGGTTACATAACACTCTGAGTTTGTTTTGCTTATACTTTTACGGTATGAAATTTGTATAGTTTGCCAACAAAAGTATGTCCATTTGATTTTCACAGAACTGGAGTTCTCTTCTTTTTTTAAAGGATGGTAAATTGTTAGACTTAGCATATAATCAATAAAGGTTCTGAGTATTGTCCAAACCATTTATGATTCCATGGCCATTACATTTTACTAGTGATTATATTTACCAGTTTACTGTTGCTATACAATGGGCAAATTATTGTTAGCAAAGTACATGTATATGTATATTTCCACTGAAGTTTTAGCCTACATGAAATATATTTACAATTAAAATCATCAAGATTTCCAATTATTTTTACAAAGTTACCTGTGTTTTTAACAAATTTTCTATTGACAAAATATAGACCGCTTATCAAATTACAAACTACAGAAGTAAATAGGGACGACCAAAATGTCATACTCATAAATGCACCTCTCAGTGATAGCACTACATATTACATAAACGGTATCTACTGAATTAATCTTACTTCTGCCTATATTAAATAAAACTGTTTTTCAGATATTTTTATATCCAACATACACTCTATTTTATGAACTATGTCATTTAAGTACATACATGGTGATAGCCACAAAATTTCAGAGTATCATGAAAAACTGTTTTCATAATTAAAGTGAAAAGTCCAAATAATGCTTCAATATTTAGTTTTATTGGGGTGAAACACAAGAAATATTTAAAACTAAATGACCACAAATGAGTGCAAGCATTTTTATTTATACATAGTCTTTATGTATTTTCTACACAAACAAACATGTGCCAGCAATGCAGATTTAAAGCTTGGGGTTTTCTCTACAAAGTTCAGTAACTGGCAGGCTGGAAAACTACACTCAGTATCCACACTCTGTTGGTCGCATGATAATATCATGTACCTGAAAAGAGATAACTTGGAACTGAATAGGAAAGTAGTGTCATACATAGTCCATCCTGGTTCAATTTTTCTGTTCAGAACAAATGAAATCTCAGCTATCTTGCTGTACGTAAAAACTATGCACTATTTAAGCAAACATCAATTCAATCAATTATGATTTGACGTATTTGAAGTTGAACATACAACTATGCTACAAGACCAAAGGTTTATATTTGCTTGTATTAAAGAGACTAGCAGTTAGTGAGAGGACTTGTTGCAACTTGCCTGTTGTCAGTACTGTTAGCCAATCCTTTCTTCTTGAATTAACTACATACTCCAGTGTAAGTTTACCAGTGTATTCAGTATAGAACTTGTGCAGACTTTAAAATGTTTGCAATTTTCCATTATTAAACTAAACCAGTATTGGCAACGAAAGGACTGCTTCTACATTACACAGATCTTGTGAATTTAAAGAAGAGAATACAGCTTGCTATGAGTACCTGAACCCTTGTTGGAGCAGTCAGACCATAGATCAGTGCATCCGTGATGTCGTCTGCTGTCATAGGCTGTGAATAAACAATGAACAGACCATAGCAAGAGCAAAGTAAAAGTACACTAGCACATTCTATAAGTACTATGAAGACTACAAACACAAGCAATACAGTTCTCCAATCCCTCCAACACATTAGCAACAATTTATTTTTAGAATTGTTGTAAAACAAGTATCACAATGCTGCAGATATTGGTTCTAAAATATATATGCAAGCAAAACAATCAGAAAACAAGTCGGTAAACTAAAATACATCTGTTATATTGTCATTTTTTAACCAGTGTAACTAAGCTAAACTGTCTGCAGAGTGCCTTCTAACTAGTGAACCTGATGTGCTTCATAAATGCAAGAACAAGTATGAACTGTATGTAAAAAGCGCTGTCTATCACTAAAAGACACACAACATGTTATTTTGACAACCCAAATATATCGGTGAATGTGTGAATACGTGACGGCACATTAATATAAAAAACATAAGTTTCAATGAGCTAGTGTGAATAATCTGGACTGAGCTGTCTTATTGCTGTCTTGTAAAGTGTGAATAGTGTGTGTTTGAATAACTATATGGTAACTTGGCTGCACTGACTGATAACAAGTACATATTTTAGTAGACAGAAGCACATATACAGGGACACTTACCTCAAACTGTGCTACCATTTTGTTCACTTTGTCTGGGTTGTCAGGATATAGTCTATCTTGGAACCCAGTATGTGCCATGCCGGGACTGATTGCCTGAAATAAATGGTAAAATTAAGACCACACATTCGATTACTAACTTGTAAGTTCTAGAGAAGACGTAAAAGTAGTGGCACCATTCAAATACTCGCCAGTTGATTCTAGCTTCGAGTATTATCTACGTTCACTTTCCGTAACCCGGATGCTAGTAATAAGGTATTTACTTACCGTGACTCGTATGTGAGTTTTGGCCTCGGACAGTTCATTACGTAGACCCTCGGTAAGTGCCTTCACAGCATGTTTGGTTGCAGCGTAGCAGTGTATACCAGCGTGATTAGGAACCACTCGGTGTCCAGACAAACTGAAATTCAATGGACACCTGCTTAATTGACTGGATCGGTGGATTGTGTATTCACGCATCACAATTTATTTTCTCACTCGACAGACCATCGTTAAAGTACAAAAAGGAGTCTGACCTTAGCACAACATAATCTGTAATACAGTGTATATAGAAACAAAAGTACACAGAGAACATAACAGCAGTATCCACGCAAGCCAACCGTTCCCGAACTATACAAGGACCAATCCCAATCCCAGTCGTGGTGCATACTAACCTGCTGATGAGAAAGACGTGTCCATCGTCCACCCCTCTCTCCCTCATAGACTTTACTGCCTCCCTGCTACACACCATCAGCCCAATCACATTCACCTGTAAATATTGGAACAGCTGATTATATAACTACCATATATCAGTAATATCTTAGAACAGACTTGGAAGTCTTTGTAATCATCACAACATAAAACATATCAAATCATCACCTCGAACATATGTCTCCACCGTTCTGTAGATCCCGTCAATATAGGGTCATTATGTGCCAGACCAGCGTTGTTAACACACACGTCCACACCGCCAAACTGTTTCTTTATCTTCTCAAACATGGCCAGCACCTGGTCCTCATTGGTCACGTCACATTGTATAGCTGTCAGAGACCCCTTCGCCCCTTTTAAACTCTCCGCTAAACTCTGCAAAAGAAAGCACATGTCATTAAGACTTATATAACGGTCATAAAGTGTTATATAACGGTCGTGAAGTGTTATAACGGTCATGAAGTGTTATATAACGGTCATGAAGTGTTATATAACGGTCATGAAGTGTTATAACGGCCATGAAGTGTTATAACGGTCAAGAAGTGTTATATAACGGTCATGAAGTGTTATAACGGCCATGAAGTGTTATAACGGTCATGAAGTGTTATAACGGTCAAGAGTACCTCTAACGATCATGAAGACTTATATAACCATGAAGACATATAACGGTCATAAATACCTCTTACTTGTATGAAGACTTATAACGGCCATCGTAAGGATGAAAAGGGATAAAAGGTCTTCTACGCGAGAGAACAGTTACGGGGTCTAGGCATATGCTTCGAGAGTAAGCAAGTGTTTGACGTATTTAAACAACGTTGTTAAACTTAGATTTTCAGAAAGAAGTTACAATAATGCAAAGTTTCAACTCATGACTCCAGTGATTTCGCCCGCCCGCGATAAGAGGTTTCGATTGTTCAAGATGCAAATAAAACTCGAAAGGTTTGCACCCGGCATGCTTATTATAATATACAGCATGTTTACTGCCCGAGCGATCTAGTTTATACATACTATATAAAATAGGTCGAATATTCAAATGTTTGAGTGATGACAATGAGTAGCGAGCATGTAGTGCACATTATATTGTACGAGATAGCGTGTACACAATCTGCTAGTATAATCCCTTACGACTTACCTGTATTTGTGTAATGTTTCTCGCACATCCCACGACTTTCATGCCTCCCTCTGTTAACCTTTTGGCTATAGCTTCTCCAAATCCCGAGGAAGCACCTGTAACCAGAGCAACTCGACCAACCCAACGTTCCATTGCAAAGTTTGTAGACGTGTCCGGTCAGATGTTGAAAACCTTATTCACTGATATCCACTGTACTGAACATGTACACCTGTTGATACACTAAAGCTGACTGACCTTAAACAAGGGTACATTCGTGCCTGAAAGATACCTGTACATGTATGAAACGTTATCTGGTTGTCGTCCATAGGGAGAAAAGGTTGAGTTAACAATTGGTACCTACTTTAGAACACTATCTAGACAGAAAATGAAGCAACTGCCGCTCTACATGTACATTTGTGTTAGCAAGAAATAGCATTAACCGAGATAAACAGCGTAGAGTCAATGATAATTTTCTTGCAGTATGTAAAAGTTGATTGATGTATTTTTAAATATGTACAACTTTAACACAAATTCCTAGGAAATGTGTCCGACTTACTATAGTCATTACTGTAGGTATAACACATACCACATTATCTGAACACAATCATCATCAACTTACGATGCCTTTTTCTAACTTATAACGCCACTAAATAAACACAAATAATTAGTTCACGCTAACGCGTTTTAATGTATTCCTACCTCCATAGATTAAATGAAAATAGAGTAAAGTTCTGCTATTGAGACCACCATTGGGTCCGACAAAAGGTGGTCTTAATAACGAGTCTGTCATAAAGTAAGACTATGGTATGACCAACTTCAGGCGCGTAGCGTAGCATACTTGTTTACTCGTTCGAGAAAAAATATGATTTGAAAGCCAAATAAATAAATCACTTTTAAACGCGAAAAAAGCAATAAAAATGTGCATGTAGGGGGGTCTGGCAAAAATAAATACTTAATCAGAGAATTTAAAACAAACACCGTTTCAAATATTTTCAGAATGCACCGTTTAGCGTCCTTGTTTTCAATTTTTTCCCAGCAATTCCAACTTCCAAAAATTCGTTTCAAATTGCGTGAGAATGTACCATTAAGCGTCCTTGTTTTTACAATTTTTTCTCAACACGTCCAACTTAAAAAAACTTTGTTTCAAATTGCGTTCGAATTAAGCGTCCATGAATTCATTTTTTCCAGCAGTTCCAACTTCAAATAGTGTCAAAATGCACCATAAAGCGGCCTTATTTTCATTTTCAAGAGTTCCAACATTCAAAAACATCGTTTTGAATGGGTTAGAACGCACCAGTTAGCGTCCTTGATTTCAATTGGTTCTAAGCAGTTCCTTAAAAAAAATCCGGGGGAAATACCCCCTCCATGTTCCTATTTCGAGTAAATCTTATTTTGCCCACGCTACGCCCCTGAACTTCATGACAAGATGGTTACACTTGTTAATTGACATACTATATTACATGTATATGATATGTTGTATGACCTATGTATTGTGCAACACGTTGCCATGGCTGTTCTATGTAGCAGAGCATGCTCAACCCATTGTTTGTGACCGAATTTTGACTTCCTCGAGAGCTTGGTACACTGTAACAGTACCCTCAAAATCGTGGTTTGTATGTATGGTGTTTACTCGTGTATAAAAAGATCTCCAGAACCATCGCGACAGGTCCTAGTTGGTGTAGTATAGGCGATCTAGCTAAATAAAACGCTGGCTTACATAGCATTCATGTATTTATAACATTATGGGGTTAATCTGTTTTACATTTAAATAAGCAGGTGTTATCCCGATGCCATAATTAAGGGCGTGTCGTTTTTGAGATATATTTGTTTATACTATACACGTTACAGAACGATGCACATGGTACAATGTTTAATAAGCGTCCACGAACATTCATATCGTATGCTTCTTTGGAAAAGTGCCCGTGATGATATGTTAGGTCTACGTGTATCTAGAGTGCGACATTAACAAAGTGTATGACGTTTGACCTTGAGAGACTTGAAGATAGAATTGTCTGTTTGAATATATGTTGCACCACGACAGTGGAGTTTAAACATGTACATAGGTATTTTTTCTCTCGATTAATTCATGAATTAGATCCATCTCTACGATCTTAATCCGGCTTCAAGCTGGATTAACTTGTTTGTCAAGGGGTATTGTACATTTTGGCTGTAAATAATGATCTACAGAAATGAGATTGCTTTAAAATTGAAGTGTAATACGTTGGACTGAGAAGTTTACTAGTTAAAAGTAGATTAGTACACATCTATGATCTTTTCATGTGAGCTGAACTGTATGATTATAATGAATCAGTGTCATATAGTGTTTGATATATACCTGTCCAAGTACTCATATCTAGGTATAAATACGACTTTTGAACTTTACTAGCGCATTGCTTCCTAATAGGGATAAAACAAGCGCCTGTATTGTATTAGTTAAATAACGAATCACACTTAGTGACTTATACAGACTAGACCAGTGCTACCCTTTATATCCATATCTTGCTAAGTTGTAACTTATTTAGAATGATCACTTGATAAACGTGAGTGAACATTACAGCCGATATTTTAATGCTCATTGAATGTAAAAAATCTCTACAAGTCGATCTATGTTATCTCTGTATCAAAGGGTGAAAGCGAAATGGTTCTAACTGATATTGAATGAACAAGCAGATAGAACACTTACACATTCAACCCTTTGATTATGATCCAATGATTTAAAGGTATAGTTCAAATAACAGAACATTTATAAAAACAAAAAGACTTTTCATAAATGTTGACATAATTTATTATAACTTTTTAGGACATTTATACATAATTCATTAAATTAATATGCATAACAACAGAAAATAAAAGTATAACAGCAAAGAAACACTGGTAGTTTACAGGCAGGTAGAAAAAGTAGATGAACAGAAAAATAACAGATACAATAAGAAAGAACAGTGTATATGTAAGTTGTTGGAATTTGTTTAATTTCCAGTAAATGACCAACGATCACCACCATTTAGAAAAAGGCTGGATTGGAAAAAAACATCATTGTAGACACCACAGCCTGTTCTGTATGTGAACTTTGACCTCCAAACAATTCTATCTCCACATATGTTTAAGCCGGGGACACTCCAGATTAAAAGTTCAAAAGAAAACTTTTTTAATGCATTTAAATACAATGAACGATACACAGATAAGCATTTGATTTTTGTCAGGGTATATGTTGATATAGAACAGGATTAAAATAAATCCCAACATGGTTACTTTGCTCAATATTATACTATAAATTAGTATACATTTATTGCAGCATGTGTTCACCGCTCGAGTGAGTTACTGGGAAGTTGGCATATTATAAACTTTGTTAAGGTAATTTTTCATCCTTAGCAGGCTTCCATATGTCTAATGATTTATCAAAATGTACAATAAAACTGGCTTTAAAGAAAGAGATGTCATTATTCGGGTAACAAGTAAACAACTCAATGAGTGTTTGTACTGTAGGGGTAAGTTGACTACTTGTTCATTGTCAAGATCCTTTCTGTCCTGGGAAGTAAGCCGATGCTAGGGGAGGTGCTTGGTGTGTGGCTTTGGGTATCACTACATGGTGTTGACTCATACGGCCAATGTGACTGGGTAAACCGGAGTGTATGGAAGGTGGTGAGGCACTGCGTGTAGATGAGACACCACGTAGAGCTATTGCATCATCCCTCTTACTCAAGTACCGCGGATCTAACGGAGGGTCACTGGAAAGGAAAGTCATAACCAACTCAAAATAACGTCTTTTGTCTTCAATTGCTTTGTAAAACACCTTATCTTATGGATGAAACGTTTGTATGGCACATTTACAAGAAAAATATCTCCCCAAAAAATATAGTAAAAAACGTCTTCAATGATAGTAAAAAAGAGGTCTTGGTTTCCATCACTTTTTAAGACTTTCTAGTAACTTTAAAATCTTCTGTCTAAGTTTCAATAATTACCTCTTACATATGCTCTTATGATAAACAGACAGCAGAATAAAAAATTACAGACACACTTATTTCTTTTTCTTTTGAAATTAAGACAATTTTTTTTGGTTGAGAGTGAAGTTAAACAAAAACAACATTGAGAGAACTCACTTTTCCTTATCCCCTGCTGAGTTATTTGAATGATTAGATCCCGGTGAGCTATGCCTACTTCCGACAGGTCGGATTTCCTCGGGTATAGGTGGCGCACCATTACGTAACGATGATGGCATGGGCAGATTACTCTTCCTGGGCATTCCTGGATTATACTGGACCTGAACATATCCGAAGAAAGAAAATTTGTACCATAACAATTTTATAATGTAAATATTTTCATTTTTACAGATTCTGATAAACTCTTGATTTCAAGCAATTCTCGTTATCTCAAACCTTGAACAAAACATCATTCAGCTCGTCTTTTATGAAATGTTCTCCATTGAAGATGAAATGCTATCAAATAAGGCCAAGACTTTGAAGATGTTAGAAACCAGCCAACAAGTTACAAGATGGACAGAGATTGTTTAAGCCTGTTCCACCTGGTTATTGTTACCTGAGGTTTCTGTGGTGCATGGTAGTTTCTGGGTACACCTATACCACTCACTCTCTCTCCACCAGGATGATTAGAGGTTAAAGTGGAACCATAACTTGATGTACTGTAGTTGTGCTGTAAGATAGAGAGAGCATCTATACACAGTATTGTTTGATTTCATCATAGTTTCAACGTAATAAACATAGCTGCCAGTATATGTTACCAAGTTAAACTATCTCCCCCAAAAATAAATATATGCATGTACTTTTGATGTAATTAAAATGAATTAATTTCTAATAACAAACTACAAACCTTTTAAATCAACAGGTTCAATCTGGATAACTGGATCAAAATAACTTTTAAGAAGCCTGTATGTAAATTGATCATATTTGACATTGCAAGAGCTCAGACCCACTACCCATTGTAACCCTACCTGTGCAATAAGATGCATTTTGGAAACTTTATGTAACTATTTTTTAACTGTTCCCAAACGTCAGCTGTTTAAAGTACTACCTAAACATGTGTTATTTTCTAGAAGCATTCCAATCATGATAAGAACAACTAATCTTGTATACGCACCATGCCTGTTCCAGAAGGTCTAAAGTTTGTAGATGTAGGCATTTCAAAGGTTCCTGCTCTGTGATGTTGTACCTGCGTTTCGTTGATCTGTTTGTTCAACCATTGGATTACTGAAACATTGGAAGATAAACAAAAATAAATCATCACTTTTTTAAGAGCTAGAGTTCAATTCAATAGTCATTGAGTTCTATATCTTAAGCTGTCTGACAATCAAGGCAAATTCAATACATTTCAACTAAATATGAAAGGTAAACCAAGGAAGTAAAACCAAATAAACTAGACTTGTTTTTCTAAAAGTAAGGAATGGTAACCAAACAAAAAACATTAAATATATAAAGGTTAGTTTTATTAAATGGATAAACAAAACAAAATATGAAACATGGTAGAACATATAACAGGGCAGATACGGTCCACGTGTCCGTCTGTCCTGAAGAATGGTTTGGGATGCTAAATGAGTGGAAGTTTCTAAATTCTATACTTCAAGTTTTTGATTTATACCACACCTTGTATCAGGCATAGCATGTACTGAATGGTGCCTTGTTTGAGATCTCTTGTCAATTTAATACCATTTACAAACATACAAGAATAAAATAATTACACTTACCATTTTCATTAGTTTTTAGTAGTTCCCGACACTCTTCCAACTTATGTACCGTGGTATCATAGTTGTCTTTCAATGTTTTATTCTGAAAGTCACAAGGCAGGTAAAAGTACAGAAGTATGACACAAAATGTTGCTAGGAAACCAATGTTCAGGAACTGAAAAATAAACTTTTCAAAACAATAATGCAAACTCTGACAGATTAAACATAATTAAATGTACAGGATTAATAATACTGAAGTATAAAAATATTGTTTTAATGGCAACATTTAAGAATATGTTCACGTTTTTCAACAACTACAACAACATCAACAAGTGCTTTGAAATTTAGGTGTTTGAAGATAACATAACAGGTCATTTTAGAAAGTCTACCTGCTCTTTGTTTTGGTTAAAATCGTTCTTAGTTGTGGCCAGTTCTTGTCTGATTTTCTCTAGTTCTTGTTCTTTCTCATTCAACAGTTTCTCTTGTTCTGTAGCAATCTGAGTTCTCAATTTAATCTGTAAAAAACAACAACAACAGTCAATGCACTCAGTATCTCAGCCATACATCATTCTTAGTTAGCCCTATTTTATTTTAGCATGTCACATATTAACAAAGTGGTATTTTTTAAAACCCATCTGCATGTTGAAGTGGTTTATCATTACATACTGACTTAAACCGCCATCAAGTTGGTACTCTAGAACAGTGAATAGAGTATCGTACAAGTGCTCCTTTTTTGTATAATCCTACAAACAGTTTGCCGACTAAATCTATAATTTTTAAACAAGTTATTTCTTCACATGAATTTCAAGATGTTTATATAGTGATATATGACTAGAGATATATCAGGACTATAAAAGGCTTGTGTAATAAACAGAGTTCCATTACAACCAAAAGACACCAATAATTGCCATACCTTTCCATGGTAGTTTTTAATCTCTCCTTGTAGTTTCTTTATAATGTCGTTTCCCTTCATGAGTTCCTCAGACATGGCCTTCATCTTATTGTTTAGCTTGTTGTTCTCTTTCTTCTTATCGTCTAGATCATCTTCATACCGTCTCTGTATAACAGCAAAACAAATGTTTACAAATAGGTCAAACTGTGGCCTGGCTTTTGTGGAAAAACCAACACTCTTCATATTTCCAAAGGAACTTCCCAATCACTACAAAATATGTATGCCATGTTTCCACAACTAAACAACAATGCAGATTCTAAAAAAGACTTCTAAAACTATAGTTACAATTGTAAAATGTTAAAAATATACAACAATTACTCTTTTCTTTCCTATTTAAAATTTACAAGACGATCAAATTAACTACCTTTTTATCTTGCTCAGCTCCTAGCAAGTCTGATGATTTGGTGAGTACTTGTTCCTTGTCTTTTATTTCCTGCTCAAGAACCGCAACCCTCATCCTAAGCTGATTAATTATCTTATCCTGCTCATGGTAATCTGCATCTGAAAACAAAGAGAATAAATGTTTGTTTTGGTTATATTTTGTTGAGCTTACATCATTTCATCCATGTTTTCAAGTACCGGTATATAATGGAAATCACTTATCCCCTGACCATGTTACCGTTAATACTTCACAACATGGATAAATATCAAAGGCTATAATGTGGAACAAACCAGTGAATCATCCACTCTGGAACTGAGCTATGTCAACATCTAAAATTATAAACCTATACTTGAGTTGAACAATAATGTGGCTAAAGGCAGCTGAGCATTTCTGCTTTAATAAAAGAAACCAAACACTTACTGGGCACGAACATTCCACTCTTCATATCGTCCTTGTGAGAGGTTTAAGTTGTAGGACAAGTTAACATTTTGAAATCTGTAATGTTTGTTTTTTGTTACTGCCAAACATACCGATATATATATACTGAGGATGAGTAGAGATTTTGAGAGTATTTTAGTTAAAAAATTGAGATGAAATTGTTTAAGATTATAAACAGCACATGACTAACCTAGTGAGGCATTCTGTTTTCGTAGACTTTGAACATCTTGCTTCATGTGTCCATTTTCTTCTTCTAAAGTTGCTAGTTTAGACTTCAAATCTCGTACCGAAGCTTCATTCTTATAACGCCGTTCTGTCAAATCCTAAAACATCAAATACACAAGTTTAATGATTGACTTAAAACTAACGATCTGTAACTGTGAAAATTCAGAAAGATCTTGCAACTGTAAACAGGAATCTAGATAAAAAAGTTTTTAGTTAACATAAGTTAATTATATTATACGCTTATATTCTACAATATAATAATCTGAATGGGTTTTAAAAATATTTTGAACAAAAATACTCATGAAAGTTAATGATAAGTTACCCTGTAGTTTACCATTTATCAGTTAGAAGCATTAAGAGAGCTATACAATAATACATGTAATCATAAGTGTTAATAAAAACCAATTAATACAAAGAAAATCAATTAAATAGGTAGCATTAATGCATTTATTAATATTGATTTTTAAATGTTTGTTTTGCTATTTTCTTCTTCAATTATCATGTAATATAGAGCATCTTACACTCATCAGCATGTTCTTGAACTTGATTGATTGACAATTATAAGAAATACCAACTCATGTAAGATCCTATACATACAAGCAAAATATCTTTACCTTGTTTATATTTTCCACATCATACAGTCGTGTTTCTAGTTGCTGAACGATTTTACTGTGAGATTGATCTGTTTCACGTCTGTCCTGCTCCTGCTTCTGTTGAGAACTTGATTGTAACTGTCAACATAATAAAAACATGTAAATAAACATACAAAATTCCCTCTCAGCTTATCCTTTATCCATGATCATTATCTGTAAATACTGATATGTAGGATGACACTCACATCACCAAGGTTCTGTCTGTGTAACATTGGTGATTTCTGAGTGGTTTTTCAATAGATGCCATATATCAAACTATCCAATACTGGTTGGTTTTCAATAGATGCTATATATCAAACTATCCAATACTGGTTGGTTTTC
>ENA-OREC01000232-OREC01000232.1-marine-metagenome-genome-assembly--contig:-NODE-232-length-18503-cov-12.806958_pt1 | contig 18503 bp, 7 predicted proteins | sample MGYA00248626_ERZ508543 | MGnify/ENA primary metagenome ERZ508543 (study PRJEB26211, sample SAMN05518279) | marine metagenome | isolation source: Puget Sound, Washington, USA | host: Bankia setacea...
TATCAAAGTTACATAGATTTATATCAAAGTTACATAGATTTATATCAAAGTTACATAGATTTATATCAAAGTTACATAGATTTATATCAAAGTTACATCGTCAGTAGTTAGGTTAGTAATATCATGCAAAATCAAGCTACTAGGAGACGGAGAAGAAAACAAATAAGGGTATTAATATACACATCATGCATAGGAAAACGATGGCAACACTTTATATCATGCCAAGCAATGTGTTACACCATGCTGTTAATGTTAGTAAGTTTGGTTAGGTTAGGAGTTTAGGTAAGGAGTTTTTCTAACATCGGGGAAAAAGGGATATTTGAAGGGGTTTACAGCAAATGGGATTAGGGTCCTTGGTGAAAAAAATGGACTGCAGGTGGTAAAACGAAGGAAATCAGGACTCTTGAATGACTAACAAAGGGAGAGAACTGTAGCAATGGGGACAAAGGATTTTTTTTTTGGCGGGAAAATGATTGCTTGGTTTTGAAATGTGTTAGGCACATGGCAGGGAGAATGGGTGGGTGGGGTTAATGACTTCTGCAACATGTAATGGGACCCATGATTGAAAGTGATGGCAAATATTGAGAGAAATAAAACGTGTGAAAACAAAGATCACACCAAAGAAAGTTCAAAGACATTATTTCACATACCAGTGAGAAATGGGGCCACACAAAATGTGATAAAGTGGTAACAATAACGATGGAAACCGCACATGAATATTCATATATAGGCTTTGTTGAATAAACTTTATAACTCCATTTTTTAACAAACAACACAGTTTGTGAATATTAAACTTATCACTAAGTATGACTAAGACTAAATTTGACATCTAAAAGCTAGTTTATATACAAGGAGAAGCTAAACACTACACAATAACATTGGAATTTACAGTATTTGGTTCAATTTTCCCAGTAACAGTATTGTTTTTTCCCCATAAGCAAGTGACAACAATTTTGTGACAATGAGCTTCCCCCTAGCACATATTTTGCTGACAATCCCCACCCATACAGACACATAGTTGGAGGAGATGAGTACAACTTTAGTTTCTATGACGATGTGAATTTCTTTTGGACAACCATGCAGTGACAATGCACTAGTCTAGTTAACGAGATTTCACTTTTGTTTTTAACACTGATATAAACAGGTGAGCAAATATATAAACTGTTCTCCTATTAACTGTAGACAGCATGCAAAGATGTACCCAACAGACCCTAAAATATCTCATATGGCGAGACAAAACACAGAAGGATTTCTTCAAGTTCGATTCATGATTTTCACAAACAATCATCTCCCATTTGTTAAACAGTTCTTCTTCTTCTTCTTTTTTTTGACAAATCGGTACAGTCTTTAGAATACCATGCCTATATATGCTTTTATGGCTTCATAGTGAACTATTTATAGTCTTCTTGAGCTATTGTTCTGAAAGCTACATCTATTTAGGCATTAAGATCAGGGAACAAACTATAATCAAGTTTACTGTTTTCGAATAAAAAAAACAATGCAAACATTCCAATGTGTGCATTTACTCAAACACAAAAGAACATTTTATCTTGTAATACGGTCTCTTGGTGCATAAATTCAACGATTAATGCACCTTCCTTTTTAAAATTGTGAAAAACAAATATGTAAATATCTAAACAGGTGAATCTACCGTTTACATAACTTTTGTGCAAGATAATAAGAATCGTTAAAGACTTTGTGCTCTCAACTAACGAAGGAGAAATCCCTCTATGTTTTTCGTGCCATTAACAAATTTCTGTAAGTTAGTAAATAATGGAAAGAAACAATTACACAGGAGAGAATGTGGTCATATGTAGCTGTGATGAAGGTGTAACTGGCCAATCACAATATTGATAAAAAAAAAGGGAGACAAAAAGGGAGATAACAACATCAAGTAAACCCAGCGTTACCATGACAACATTCTCTCTCGTATAAATATTGATGCTCAAAATAGTTTTTAAAAAACACCTGGGTCAAAAACAAAAACAAATCTTGGCAAATATGATAAAACTTTTGGTGATATGAAAAAACAAAAAACATGAGCAAAAAGGTGAAACTGAAGATAAACACTCCAATGTTTTTTGTTTTTGGATATTTGTTTGTTTTTAGGGGGAGGTCTACAATAAAGATATCAGCACCTGTGACATTCAAATAAAATATCACTCCAACTCCGTCCTTTTCGATATGGTTGATCGTATATTTGGGTTTGGCTCCTTTAAACAAGGCTTCCGATTCCTTGGCCTCATAAAAACCTTCGGTTAACAGTATATTTGTGTTGCTGCTGTCGTTAAATGACCATCTAACCCTGTAGTAAGCAAAATGGTAAGATGGAGGCTGTTATAAGCTAACTGGGTACACATAGCGCTGGAAACAAACGTGTAGACCAGAAGGCCCTTTCATTAACAATCCCAGGTGTACTGACTGTACCTACTGTTCTACCAATGGTCAGTGTTCACATCAGGCCCAGGACTTTTAATGAGCCGGCACACAGAGTTATTCACTTACTGCTTGGGAAAGCTGGAGACAAATATTGTGTGATGTTTAATGTTTAAAATGATAGGCAGATTGTTTTCAATACTATATTTCTCACATTCTGTTTTAAATACAAAGTTCTTTGGTATAAACCAATATTGACCTATCTTTTAGTCTACCCCCCCCCCCCCCCCACCCTCTTGCAACATCAATGCACATCAACCAATCAGTTTTGTAACATGATTCCTTTTATTTTTAATACTTTTCTTCAAAGTTAAAACTGGTCACATCAGATCCCATTTGAATTCCACTTTCACCAGACTATGCAGTGGTAACTTCAACCTGGTCTACAGGCAGTTTAACCATGTTTGAAGCCGGTTAAATCACTTTTAAAATGGTCAAGTTGGTGTCATCCATTTATATGTTTCCCCACATAATATAATTCTTAGCAATTACCCTATAGACTTAACCAGCTTCAATTATGAAACAATTTTTGTATTTAACCTTTGGAAGTCACAGAAATAAATTAAGAAGTATCTAAGTCAAATGTACAATAAACTTTTTTCTGCATCTTTTGTTGTTGGAAGTAAATGGCCGAAACGATGTAAAGCAAAATCTACAGGTACAAATATTACTGCACAGTGACTTCAAACAGGTTAAATACGGTAATGCACAGTATAGCAATAAAATAGCAATAGGTTTAAAAAAGGCATGTAAAATATGAGGCTTAAATGAGTGAAATGCATACAGCAGTACCACTGAAACGAATGGAAGCCAAGTATAATACAGTTGATTGAATTCAAAATGAAACAGCTATTGATGGTTTCGTTTCTTAACGGCTTACACAAGCTAATCTCAAGAGAATACTGCATGTGAAACAAGAAAATAAGCTTGAGGTAAAAAAAAAAGTGAACACTGATGTTTATGATGACAACAACATTCACAGCAATAATGATGATGATGGTAACAACATTAGCTAGGTGATCATAACGCTTGAGCAATATCAACTCTAGCACATGATCGATACTTGCTGCTGATGCTACTGTTGTTATAGCACAAAAATGATGGCAAAATGTAGTTACTGATTAGCCGCAACTATCGTCAAATATTAAAACAACAGTACACAGAATCACTTTAGCAATGTTCAGGATCTACAATCTATAGAAAGGTAAAAACGGATTAGTGACAATACAATAAGTAATATCGAAAAAAGCAAATTTGAGTGTGTATCGATCAGCAAATTGAAAGTAAAAGCATATCGGACATGGTCGGCACCTACAATACTTTCTTCTGTTACACTGTATTCATAGCGAAGCATAGTGCAGTAGTGTATCGGGGTGATCCAACGATGATCTAGGATTGAATGGAAAACTGTCGTAACTCGTGTAACAAATTTGAGGACAGTTTTCCGTTCAGCCATCGATATTTAAAACTATAGCTGCAGGACTTGACGAAAGGCAAATGGACCATAAAATCAACTGACAACAAATCATAACCAACTAGTGCTAACATTTGGCTGTGTACTAAATGTGCTGTGCAGCTTAGTTTAACAGAAGGCCGACTTGACTGACCAGCTAAAGCATTGGATGAAACTTCTAAAAAAAATGACACATGTGCTTGGGTGACTACGCTTAAGGATTTTCTTGAAAATACATCGCCAAACAATTAAGAGCAGTTATCAAAGTGAAGTGTTCATATACCACTTGTAGTTTGATGATCTTTTGAAACTATTTGAAAATCCATTTGGTGATGGCTAAATGGGGCCATGAAAAAAAGCCATTTAGGAGGACACGATTCTAGCTAAAGGGACGTACATTGAACACAACAGATGGGGCATTAAAGCTTTGGCAATGTACAATATACCCACAATAGGGGTTCCTTAGAAAAGATTTGATCACAAGAAGCACCAAACAATTGTTTAACCATAATGCAGTTTTCTCTCTCTATTATTCGATAATTTTAACATCAATATATAAATCCAGTTTTTGAGAACCTCAGATTAAGCGAATGCTTCATTACGGCAGTGCCGTACCATCGCGCAAGTTAATCGTTTAAATATGGATTTTTCTACCTTGATCTTTTATGAAAGACTAGCAGTAAATGATTGAGTAAATGAGCTAAAACAAAGGTTCACCATACCCAACAAAGGTAATACAGGTATAACTTAGCTGTTATAATGTGCTCAATAATAATAATAAAGTCTTTAATATGGAAACATATCTATCTATGGTTAACTTCAGACTTCCAAAAAACACTCCATTTACTGTTGAATCATTTATTTTCGTGGACATTTTTATTTCATTTTTAAAGAAACAACATTTTTCGAGTTTTTAAATTGTATTTTCGTCAATTCCAAACTTACAATGTTCATATATTTATACACAGGTACATTACTCTACACATATATTCCCTGTCATTTAGATTCATGGTCAGCAGATCCAGTCAACCTATTACAATTAGAGCTCAATTAAAAATTATAATACCATAGTACAGACAGAGCATACAAGTTTGGTTTATTTTGTTGTTTTTTAATTGCCGGTTATATTATACTGTCTGGTATTGTTTTTTAAAATTGCCGGTTATATTATACTGTCGGGTATTGTTTTTTAAAATTGCCGGTTATATTATACTGTCGGGTATTGTTTTTTGAAATTGCCGGTTATATTATACTGTCTGGTATTTTTGTTTTTTAGAAGCCTGAAGCCACCTTGATATAAAAAATAAAATGAACTAAACTACAGTAATGTTGGCATATTGTGTAGAACCTCTCTGGTGCTTTGCTAACACGAATATACAGACAGCACTGGACGAACACAACCACTGTACACATGCAGGCTTTTCACATCTTCACAAAAATACGAAAAAGGGGAGTAACAATCAGGGGGTGTCTATAAATCAAATCTCACTGGGACCTCGAACAGTAATAGTATAGTGAAGTGGAAAGTTCCCATCTTCGCCGTCTTTTCGAACATTGCCATCGACAAGAAAGTACTCGATACTAAACGGCTTGTTGTCCTTTTGCGAATAATCGAAAAGGTAATAATCAACCCGTACGTCCGTTACAGTATTGATATACGTCCAGGATAGTCTGTTAAAATAATGGGGAGAGAAAGGCATGTTAGTAACAATTGATGGTAAGTACAAGTCTACGGTTAAAATGGACGATCGTTATATGGTACAACGTGTCGCTCAAGATGATGATGATGATGATGATGATGATGATGATGATGACGACAAAACATTCAAACAAAAACTCAAGTACACATGGATACACGCCAATAACAACTATGTAACTTATCAGCACACAAGAGCTATACCTATTTACACAGACATGAAGTATCACGCCAATAACAACAACTGGTATATGAAACTAATCCACACAAGAGTTGGAAATCAAACATCCATTCAAACATAAGACATTCCCAAAACAGGTCTTTCTACGTATGCTACAATCAAAAACATTGCTAGGTAGTTTGTATCTAACAGTATAGAGAGTAACTTTCCTATAAGGGTTATTTTCAAACAATAAATCGAATAAGGGTGGTAATTCATATTTAAAACAAGGGAGACAATTGTGTATATTTTTTCACCAAAGGGGGACAAATGTTGCTGGGGGGGTTTTCACCAAAGGGGCCCACGTTGATTTCAGGGATAAAGCAAGTACACAGACTATGACGCAAACAAAAGCTACCGTTCTAATAACATGGGGAACTATTGATATGGAAGATACAGCTATAAAATATACAATGGTTTGATCTGCCTATTAATATTAAGAGAAAAGCTGCAAATTGACAATAGTTCAATCAGATCTAGCAAATTGAAATAGCTAAATATGTATACACACAGCTAAGTTCATAAGTAAAAATGCACATCTAGGTGATACGTTTGGCTATTAAAGAAAAATTGGGAAAGCTCTCTTTTCGAAGATAGAAAGATACATTGGATTGAAAGAGATAGCGAAAGAACTTTAAAAAACTGATTTGAGTAAAGCTTTTTTTAAGAGAAAGAGTGGGCTTTTGGATGGGTGTTTACAAGTGAATATGATAAAAGGGCCAAAAAGCAACAGAAAAGTAGGGTTGATAAGTCTCACTGAGGTTCATAGAAGTTATGTGTGTGCTTAAAATTCACTTCAAAATCACAAGCACCCAGTTTATTGATAATGTTCTATAGAAAGACAATTTAGTATTGCATTTCGAAATGGGAAATACTCCTTTGATGTGAATATTGCAAACAAGTAATAGTCAGTGTCTGTGGTGATAGTGCACTGGAATAATTGAGGACTGTACAATTCGAGCAGCATTTTTGAGGTTTACGATTTTTAATAAATACGTAATACAGTTCTGGAAACGTGCATTGTGCTATAATTTGCAATGGAGGTATCGGTAGTTATTTAATGTATACAGTGCTTAAGTGAATGTTCTTGGGATCTCTGGGAATTTTCCGATTCACAAAAACAAAATGGGTCATTGGGTTTGATGAGAATTGTAGATAGTTCATTTGTGATTGTGGTTCGCCTTATCAGATCAGACGCCACTTTTCCTGTTCAATCTAATACAAACACTGAGCTAATTAAGACTCCATCCTTGAGACATTGAAACTTCTTTTCCTAACAGCATACTCATCAAAATGGTTAAAAAAAAACACTCAACTTAAATCAGACCGAGGTAACAGTTGTGACTTTAATTTCTGCATTGTGAGATATTTGATATACCGTAATTATATATATAGATTGTATTAACCCTTGATACTTGTGAACTCATTGTCAATATAGGTTTTTTGTGTTCGATGGTTTCGGTTAGACGCATACAACAAAGAATAATCAAACATCGACAAAAGCGAAAGGTAATGTGTGAAATTAATTGTTTAGTTTTGTTATCGAATGTATATCATATTGATTATTGATGATAATTAAAATGCTTTAACAAAAGCCATTAAATTCACAACATGGGAGAGAAAGCACTACACTATTTCTAGGCAGCAGGCATTTCTATGTGTAGATGTTATTAACAGACAATATTTGTTTCTTAAAAACCTTTATTTTCCAGGCACTAGTAACTTCCTAGTTTGGGACGTGGCTATAATGGAATCAACAGACTCACAGGATAGACATTTCAATCTGTACTATCAATAATTAAATAACCTATTTGTTAAGTTATGTGCATTTTTCCTAACATAAACTTTCTGCAGATGAACATTTAGTTTAACGGCCAATCAGTCAAAAAGATGGGAAACAATTTTAATAATCGACAATCAACCGTTAAAAGACAAAGAGTTCCATTGACATTTGTTCACAGTTATGACTTTAATCAAACCAAAATATGAAAATATCATGGGGAAAGAAGTCCTAGCAGAGAGCAGGTGATTGGGGCTGTATAAGGTTCATGAAAACTGTTTTGACTTTTGCTTTACACTAACAAAACAAGTGCTAACAAACTAATAATATTAAAAACTAAAGATTTGATACAATTGGTTTACAAAATAAAATGTCTACAAAACAGCCTTCATTTGGATCGTTTACTGTTATATGTATAAGCAAACAGAATGAATTGGTTGATGTTCTAGCAAATCTAGACAAAAAGGCACACAGATGCTACAGAGGTGGCCTCCCTTGGTTGGAGAGAAAACCATGAGTTCTCTTTCCTATCACTTACTATGAATCGTTAAGCGAAATTCCACCCCGGCATTAAGCTCTGGGTATGATAGCTCGTAACGGAAATTTCCAGAATTGGGGTCAAATAAATCTTTCATTGAATCCACTGGGTAGTAGCCTTCAGTTATGTCAATTGAGGGGCCACTAGATCTCTTAAAGGACCAGGAGACCCTAGCAAATTTAAAAGAAAGAATACATACACTTTATTCACATCGAGGGCATTTTAATTAAAATAAAATGAGAATTGGTAAACAAATTCAAGACACAGTGGAAATGTTATAAACTCAATATCTTGTGTCCTGTTAGAAAAGTTATATATTGATCACAATTAGAATTGAACCAAGCTGACCATTGTTAATAGAGAGTACAGACATTGGTGTGTACTTAGTCACCAAAATGAATACTCAGACAAGGGAAGTGATTCAAAGTTGTGTAATATAGTGACTGCTGGGGTTGAGAAATTAAAAAAAGATGACGCTTTAATATCAATACCAAAACATTGCTTCACAAAAATGTAATGTGTTAACAATTCAAACATAATTATAACCCCATCAAAACATTTTAGTGTTTAGAAAAGGCATACGTTTTCATTGTCAATTAAGTCTTGCAGTCAACTTTTGCACACAGCAACACAAAATAATTCCCGAAAAAAAGAACAGTTTAAACACCTTTTAACAAGACGTAACAAATTGGAGCACGTAAACCCAGTTAATTACACTACAAGTGAGACCCAAGACATTGCAAAACTAACCAGTAACTTCTAACGAGAAGACGTAACTGTGGTTGTCTTTGTAGAGGCCATAATCAAACCTAAATTTCTCGATGCCACGATTAAATATGTGGAAATCGTGAACATCATCAGTAAAGTAAAACGATTTGGTGGTTATGTGTAAAACATCGCCTGATGTGGACACATGTGACCATTCCACACTGCAAGATTATAGAAAACCAAAAGTACTTTGTATGATTTAACAAAATACATCTTACATCGATACTACATGTACTTACTTAAATCTAGATTCACTTACAAACATGTTGCATACAATCGATGATAGATGACTTTTAGAAACATCGTAAAATCATGAATTATAATATAAAATTGAAGGGTTAAAGCAAAAGGGTTCCACGTGCTGTTGAATAAAGAAATATACTGATTCAAGAACAATAAAAAAGACCTGAAAGTTAATAGGATTAAATGTTCTATCAAAGACAACCCTGCAAACTAAGGGAATCAACTCTGCGTATTAAGGGAAACAACTCTGCACTTCCTAATAGCTGCACACCTGTAACATACAAAGTCACTATTATTAGCCCTGAAAATTAAAACTAACAAATAATTAATAGATGCTGCAATAGATAAATATAGGATTAATCTTTACTCTGATTATCAAGTTATAGGATATACTTCTACATGATCTTCAGGGGGTTTTCACCACTAAAACAAAAGGACAAGAAAAAGTTGATGATAAGAAGGGGCCATATCTCCTTTTTGTTTATCATTTCCCAATATAATAAGGTTCCCCATTCTATGTTTTGGGTAAACTTCAAAAAGAGGAGAACAAATCCTCAAAAGGAAGCTTAAAGTTTTATCTTAATGGTTGGGCCGAAAAAGTTGATAAAAAGGGCATAAACAAGAATATCAAATTACAGTTTTCAGTTTTACACAACCATAGAATTTGTTACAGAGTTTTGGATCAAGTTGATGACGAATGGATTTAATAAAGCTAAGAGATGAACAATGCTTATTAAAAAAGGGCAGGTAACTTTTAGTCAACTACAATGTTCAATGGAGCTAAAGGGAGACAATTTTCACATAGCTAAGGGAGACAATCTACAATTATTTGTAAGTTGCAGCAACAGTTAGTGGCCAAACCACAATTAGGAAAAGCAACATAAAAATCAATCCTGCATTAAAATAAATCGACTCACGCAAAATACAGGTGTCACAAACACGGTTAAATGATCAGCAGTTTCGACGAATGATTTATAATGTCTGAATGGTTGCTAATTCAAAATGTTTGCTGAGTCATGAATTATTTTTGTTAAATGTATGACACATACTTACACACAGATGATAACATATCTTAGGGCAAACACACGGTCATAAACAGATCGATGTTTCGGTTTTGTTCATATTTAACTCCATTTTTGTTGGTTTCGGTGACATTTTCAAATTTGTCAAACTCAAATATAATAATTATAGCATATGATATAAAGAGGGCAGATATCATACTAGTCTGAAATGACTTAACAGGCTTTTTATAGATCTACATTGGAGTGACACATGCAAAAATAAACAAACAGGGAGCGTTACAACAGTATTTGTTGCATGCATATTATATTTTCTTCTACTGTATCATGGGAAAGTTTAGATACAAATTATTGAAAAACAAACAAGATGAGCAAAAGTTACAATAGAAATGAAGAGCTTTTTGTTTATAGAGATTTAAGACTGAAACAAAGTAGCTTTAAACTTGTATATTAAGACTCTCTGGTGAAACATTTATCCTGGGCTTTGACTAACTTGGGTAGCGCTGTCAAATACACTGGATATTATTTGTCTTAAACTTCTGTCAAAATTCCGTCAAGACTTAAGTGTCAGGCAAAGATTGAGAGAGCTTTTGTATCACAGATGCTCTACAATTGTACGTGATCTAGTTAAGCACAAACTAGCAGCCAAACCTTGCCGCAACAACCTTGTATCAGTTAAAAAAGCAAATATATAGAGGCACTTCAATCCATGTAATAAATAGCACATATCAGCAAATTAGATGTTAACTAGCTCTCTCCACCAAAAACACACTGATATACATTGTACGTGTAGCTCTGTGAAGAAAAATGATGGTTTGTTATTTGCTTTCATGATTTTTTAGAAAAAGCAGCATTTATAAAAAGCGTCGAGCAGCCCTTGCAAGCATTTTGGTTACAACATGTAATGTCCACAACTTCTGTGATGATTCATGAAATGAAGAAATTCTGATTCAGCATAAAAAGGGTGATGGCTCAGTTGTGCTAGTTTTAGAGGTAACATATCAGCCAACACTAAATAAGTCCAAGAGTACATAACGGTCTCCCAACTGCTCTACTAGATAACCAAACCACAGAATACTACATCTAGTGCAAAGAAGATTTTCAGCCCATCTCAATGATTCTTTTTCTTCAGAGAAAGACGACTTAGCTAGGGGTCAAGATTTAGTACAATGAGGTTAAAAATCAGCACAACACATGTAAAAGTTAATGCCTCTATACAACTGGTGCTAAATCATAATAATATAAACAATCGGTGCGAGGAATGGTTATGCTGTTCCTTTTCATGAATGAATGATTTACCCTTTTTAAAATTTGCGGATAATGACAGGCAAAACTCCATTGATTTTTTGCAGGCAGTAGTTTTTTTGAAAAACAAAGTTAAAACCTTTTGTACTTAAAAGTTACCCCTAGCAAAATGAGAGAAAAAATGTCAATGATTAACAGAGGAATTAGGCACACTGATTTACTCAAGACTGGTTGGATATGATTAATTTTGTGTCATGTGTTTGTACTAAGAAATTGGCAGCCAAGTTTAAAAATCAACAAAAAATAAATTAGAAGTTATTGTTCCTGATCATAATCCAAAACATAAATGAATTCATTTCAGTGTTATGCATTCCCCTGTTTTGTATGTTTTATTTATTGTCCCATTTCCAAATACACTGATATTGGACAATAAATAAAATGAAAAAAAATATGAGAATAAAAAAGAAAGACAGTTTAGCTAGTTCATCTACAGCACTCCGAGGTTATTTGAAAATGTTGGAATATATACATGTTTGTAAATATCTGTAAAAAGCTAGACAGGTAATTCTGCCTAAAGTAACGCTCAATGTCAAGGTCACATCGCTCAAGGTCAAAGACGGGTTAGTGGAGCGTCAATTTTAGATTTCTAATTACAAATGTCAAGTACTAAGTCACTGGGTAAATATATCGAAACAGAGTTGTTAAACTTGTTGATGATATCTAATTAATACACAAATTAATATAAATTTTCCAACAGCAGTAGGTACAAAGCACAACTATTTTCCATGTAACCAAGAAATGTTAATGAGCTTGCGATAAACGCCATCGGTTGACCATTAACAGCCTCTATCCCTGACATTTTGCGTTACTTCAATTTTATTTCATTTCACACAGCTTACTATTGATAGACAATTCAAAACTATATAGCTCTGACGGGGGTTTTGCTCCGTTTGTAAAGGCGTAATGCCCGCGACCAAACTGTTCTTCCGCAAACATGTGTTCCTGGCCCTTTCTCGCATAAAACGATTCAGTGACATTATGATATGTGCCATCAACCGTTTTAAAGTCCCAACAAACTCTGTTAATCAAGAAATAAATATACACAATTTCATAAATCAGCCACGAATGTTTATTTCCTGAAAAATAATTTTGTTAAACAAATCTGATGCTGCGAATGTTTCTTCACATTAAGCCAAAAACGCTAGATTAACTACAACTCAATTGACTATTGTATTTGAGAAGATTAATTAAATACTTTGGAAATAAAAACTGTATGTGGATCAATTTGGGTTTATATTACCATTGCTAAGTTCCTTTTTTTTACGTGCTCTTCATAGAAAAGATTCTTATTAAAACATAACAACCAAAAATTTTTTAGACCAAGGGACATTACTTGTCTACTCTAAAAGATTGATGGACAAGAGTTCCTTCCCATAGATTGCTATTAAGTATTGTTCAAAACCGATGTAGTATTCAAAATTGTTTTGGAAAGAGTTCTAAACCTATTCTCAACACAAAGTTAAGTTGGCAGCAGTGTAAAACAAGTAAGGCAAATTATAGTCACAACATTGTTGAACCAACTTGAAGTATGATTCAACGTAAACTAGTTTTGAGGGCAGGAATATTTCTCTGTTCCCATGTCTCCAGCAATACACAAGGATATAGGACAGATTTGTCATGATTTCAATGTGCTTTTGTTATAACCGCTAGGACGGGTGTTGAGAAATGTTCATGCCCTGATAAAAACAAATATTCGTAAAACACAGGGTAGTGGGTCGGGGACTTTCATTCTTTACCTGTTTTTGATGTAGTAACTAATGCCCACTTCACTTCCAACGCAGTCTAAAGTAATGGAATCTCCTGGGGCCACAAAGTAGTTGGATTTACTCACAGACACTGATGCTGCCCATGTTCCTGGAAAGAGAAAAAAGACAAGGCTCAAAAATCTGACGAAAAATGTCACATAATCATATTTTGAGAACAATCAACACACTATTGACAGATCTACCAGGTAAGGTGTGATTATACTGTCGTGACCATGTGCCCAAGTCAGAAGTAAGTTTTAACTGTGGTCCAAAGCAGGGTTGTTACATCTAGGTTTTCATAAATTAGTGGGGGGACTCTGCCTTAACTGTCAATTTGATTGAATCATCGTTATTTTCCTTCTTTTACGATATATAAAAAAAAATATGCCAGGGGAAATTGTCAAAGCTGTGAATTGTGTATAAGCATAACACCATCCCAGCCCCTGCCGAGTCTAGATACAAACACCACCAAACAAAGAGCTATATATGCATTTCTACTCCCTTTTCTCTCTTGTTAAACTCGGAGAGAAAAAACCCACTGTAAGTTGAGTGTACACTAAAGGAGCCATTATGCTAGAGGATTAGCTAAGAATATGCAATGTTATTCCTATAACTAGATCGATTGTCAATAACCTATTTTGTCCAGCTAGAGGAGTGAGCGTGGAAAGGGTTCTAGGCAGTGTTGTATAAAGAAGCAGATAGGACGCTTTCACATTCACCCCTAAAGCTGTGAAAATTTCCCAATGTTTCACCAATTATCACAGTAACAGAACAACTTGAATAACTATAGTATGGCTTCAATAATTTTAGATTAACATGAAAATCTGCTCTATATACCTCCTTTTTGGCCAATATAGATAAATCAGTTTCGCATCATCCTCTGTGTTTATAGGGACAACAGTACTTAGGCGATGCAATAATGTTTAAAGTACTTACCTATTGAGATTATCCGAGAGTTTATTTTGAGCGATGAAAGCGAAACAGTTCTAAGTGCTATTGAATAAAGAAGCAGATAGAACCTTTTTGGTATCCGGCCCTCATTTGTTACCTATAATCTGGAGGACCTATTTTATTGCATTGTTGCCAAGGTTATCAAAACACTACACCCCCTTGATATCAAGACGTAATATAAAAACAATATTCATTTTATCAAGATTTTCCCTCCAAATATGTTGTTTATCCTACTACAATCAAAATGTTGTTTTTTCCTACGCCAACATTCAGGGTTGACTATGAAAGGGTTCTATCTGCTTCATTTAGGAATAGCCCTTAGAACTCTGTCGCTTTCATCCACGCTCATTCAAATTATACTAAAGCATCAGTGTTAACATTTCTGTATCAAAATTAGCTAGTATACACAATCAACTGTTTGTCACTATAGTAACGGTTTTGTAAAAATGATGAATCATCAAATATTTGGGACAATATATAAAGTGAAGGCATCTAATCATAGTTCATTTGACATGTGAGTATGAAAAGTAACACGTGTCCAAATATACATAGGTTCTTTTTTTAAATTTTCCGCGGAGGTGAGCCAGAATGTACACTAATGGGCCGATTTTTTTACTCCCTGTAGCAGATGGATGGATAGGAGTAACATTAAGTCCTTCATCTAAACACTCAAGAGATAGCCAGATTAATATATTCCTTTGAAAAAAGAGAATGTTTGCCTCAAATGTGGATTCATCAACAAAACAAGTACGCAGACTACACCATAGCTGGTACATCAATATTGCTGTAAGTAACCAGTCCTACTTCTGAAACCATTTTTCCACTGTTCTGGCATGAAAGGCATGAAACTCTCTACATACTCCTCGGTTACAACAGCATCCGTCTATGTTTGTTATGAATGCTTAAAGTGCACTATGCTCTGAGAACACAAGAGAACACCCGATGTGAATTTCATTGGGAATGCACTTGGAAAACTGGGCGAAAATTATTTGTTATCTGGATTCAATTAACAAGTATCTATGGAGCCTTTTGAAAGTTAGGGAGAAATGTTACATCGCTTATTTATACAATGATGTGTGTTATACAAGTGAATAATGACGAAACCAGTCAAATGTATTTTCCATCCGACACAATTTGCAGCGCAGAGCAAGAGCGAACCATCTTTCAAGTTACGTATTCAGTATTAATGCGTAAGGGTTCTCAACTATTTTGCATTCATCCATTGATTTGTTAAATTTGTATATGCCAACTCCACTGTCAAGGACCTTATCTTTGTACGAAATGATCATAAATATATCAGCCATATGTACAAAATAGATCCAAGTGCTTATTGTTTTAAGGGAGGTTAAAACAGTGTGCATTTTGGTTGGCAAATTATTGACATACTAATAAATGTGGGTTGCAGATTGCCTAGATTTGTACGATTGCCTAGATTTGATTGCCTAGATTTGAACGTAGGCAGGAAGTATGTTTGTATTAAATTCAAACATGACATCAAACTGAACAATGCTTTATCATGTTTTTCTTATACCTGCTATGTTGAGTCATTTTGAGGCCAAGTATTTGTGTTATCAGTTTGTGTGTGTGTGTGGCAATATTTGACAGTGCAATAAATGGTGACACATATTTTCTCTAAAGTAACTCAAAGAAGACAACACCCAAACATAACCGCAAATTATCAAACCTATTTAGTATTTAATGCACCCTGTCAGCCTGTATCTTACCAAAAAAGAAATTAATCATGGTTTCCAGGTTACCATGTTTGTGCCAAGCTGTTAAGTTATCTCCCTCACATAGATGCAGGATTGGTGTTAAGTTATCTCCCTCACATAGATGCACATTGTATTGTTGTTTACTTATCTCCCTTACATTGATGCAGTCATGTAGTATTATTGTACATGATTTACAACTTTGTTTTCCTCATTTATAAGCAAATAAAAGCAGTCATGTGCCTATCCTACCCTTATGAACTTTCACTTTTTTGGGATGTTTATATAACCACATTTACTTCCTATAAATGATGAAAATAAAAAAATAAAGCTTTCGATGAAACATAAAAAACAATATAACAGCAAAATAAAAATAACCGAACACTTGAAAGTTATACTGGGCTAAATGTTACTACATTTGTAATACAGTTATTTGCTACACAACGAGAAGAAAATCTGCTTTAACTTATGACAGGTGCTCAATTTACACAGGTATTGGTTTAAGGAAGGGCTAACACTGAGACTAGAAAGGGTTCGAAGTAAGACATGAGTGTGTACATAGACCACTTTTACATCAACACTTATTGCATATTGAGGGCATAAAAGGGAAAGCGTTTCAGGTGCTATTGTATAATGTTGAAGATAGAACAATTTTGCAATCATTTGTCAATCCACAGACAGTATCGCCATAAAAATAGTTGAATTTTGAGTCATTGAACCCTTAAAAACGAGCGTGTTATCGACTGTAGTAAATATATAAGCAGGTAGGTATGAATGGAATGCGGTAAATTTCCTTATATGGTATTATATGTATACAAGATGAGTTTCAACTATGTCCTCGCAATATGATTTTCAACACCTTGAATCATCTCTAACCATAATTTCTATACAAAGCCGTCCAACTGTGACCAGAAATGTGCTAGTCAGTATTGTGAAGAGTGAAAAGTAGCTTATTGAGGCAGAAAATCCCAATTTGTCTCATACCGGCATTAAATATTCAACATAATACAAAAGATATTGGGGGGGAGAAAGTTGTTTTATTGCATTTAAAGAATCATTGACAAAAGCTAGTGCAAAACGACAAAATATTTCTATCTCATGAAACTTGAAACTGCGGAACTTTAATGCATGCGCGGTAAAACTATCAAAAAAAGCAAAAATACCAAATTCATAATTTTTAACAGGGCTTTGTATCCATCAATATACAACGATTAAAGGTCTCTCAATCTGAACAGGGGTCTTCAGACTATCGATTTCAAGATTTCTTTTCAGCAAATTATAGTCCAAGGTACCAACAATTAATGTTACGTGTTTAAAAAAAAAAAAAAAATCACTGCAAAGTGAAAATATACAGAATTGTGTAGTATTATGTGTACTATGGTAGTTTCTAGAAAGTTGTCCAAATTATAAGTATTCCCAATGATTCTATATGTCTACAACACCTGAGAATACCAACGTATCTACAGATTATGAGATATACCTTTTATCAGCCTTTACAGGCCAGAAAAATAACAAAATCTCCGTTTGTCCTACTTATCAATTTGTAAAAACAAGAGAAATACATAACAGATAACAAAACATCCACTCGTTCTGCCTCCAAAGCCACTCGTCCTGTCTCCAAAGCCACTCGTTAGGGCAATAGATTGAGTAAAATTTTGTGCCTTGCTTTGTATACAAACTTGTCCTTCACTATTAAGCTAGACTTTCAACAGGGATCGACTTTTAGGTTGTCAAACATGATACATACTGTCCTTAAAAGGTTAAGCCCAGGTTTATGCAAAGGTCAGCCGAGTCATTAAACGTCTCCTGTGTCCAAATACACTACCCCCTTTACCTTTCTCAGTTCAACAAAACACTAGCACCTATTTGTAATTTATGACAGTAAAGTACCAAATCAGAAAAATGTTTGACGATGAAGTTTGGAACATATACAATTTAACCAGGTCAATATTTAGCAGATCTTTTAACTGTTTAAACTTTAGGTTTGGATGATTTGCTTTTCCTCTGGTTTGTTTGTTGCTCTGCTACCGAGTGAGTCCAATCACATGAAAGACTGGAGAAATCAGCAACCCAGCTATACACTCAGAAAGTCCAGCTCTAACAGCACTTAGAGGAAGGAGACACAAATGCCGACAGCGAGTGAAGGATAAGGAAACAATAAGAAAGTCCATGAAATAGATACCATCAAGTGTAAGGTCTCTGATTCCAAGGGGTTCTTATCAAATTGCATCAACTATGGCTTGATATAACCATTGTGGCAATCGAGAGATGAATGCTAAAAGGGCACTAATTCAGTCTTGATTTAATACCACTCAGAACCTTTCTGCGTTCACCCCTAGCACCACTTGTCGGGAAATCTAGCAGAATTGAGCAAGAATGCGACACAAACTATTGCTCAAGTAGAAGTGGACTCCTATCTGGGGTAAAATATGGCAAACAGTTTCAAGTTCTAGTGTCAATTAATACTCAGTAATCTTTATAATACCTGACACACCCCAGAGTTATAGATGATGTGTCATTTCTAGGGGCCGAATTAACCTTAACTCCCTTATCTAGTAATCATTATTTGTAGTTAATATTGGCTGTTTTTATCAAATATGGACAGAAGCCCTCGTGTTTGACATTTCCCCCCCCCCCCCC
>ENA-OREC01000233-OREC01000233.1-marine-metagenome-genome-assembly--contig:-NODE-233-length-18465-cov-14.740592_pt1 | contig 18465 bp, 9 predicted proteins | sample MGYA00248626_ERZ508543 | MGnify/ENA primary metagenome ERZ508543 (study PRJEB26211, sample SAMN05518279) | marine metagenome | isolation source: Puget Sound, Washington, USA | host: Bankia setacea...
ATGAAAATGGATTTATTTATAGATTTAATTATCATATTACACTGTATAGTTATTCTCTTGCCAGATTCACTCATAACCCATGTATATATAATACCATACATGAATATAAAAGTGATACTTCTCACAACCATGCAAACACATCATTACATCCCAGTCAATATAGGAATTGCAGTAAACGGTAAGTAACTATCTTGTGGGGTATTTCTGGTTATATACAGATGAAATCAATGAATGTGTGAATCTAATCTAAAGTGAAAAAGTTCTAACCTGTTAAATCTACTATACTACGTGTTACTAGTAGATTATTTCTGCTTCAGCCAATTTGTTTATTCGAGTTAAAATTAGTGAATCTGTTGTGTCTAGTCATGTTTAAGATCTGAGTATGTTACTCCATGCTAATTCTGTGAAATATGACTTAACCTTTTTCTTTTCCTTTCTTTTTTACTGAATAGAATGAAAAATTAAATGATTAAGAATTTTGATTCAATATGCAATTAAACTTTTAAATTGTCACTTGTTTTAGATCAGATAAGTTGGTCTAAAAATCAGCCATTTACAAAATAAGACTTTCAATATTCTAAGTTTCAAAAATTCTCTTTAAATTAAATCAATATGCCTTTAGATATGAACATGTAGCAAAATCAACAAGCAGAACTTCAGAACGAAACACAAAAAATGCTAATTAAACAAAAAAGGAAACAAAAAGTTCAAGGTCATAATAGTGATATAAGTCAAGGTCACTACAAAGTTCAAGGTCAGTGAGTACAACATTGAAGCTATATACATGTACCTTGCACTGGCAGGCATTGATTGGCTGTATAAAGAAGCAAAGATTAAAACATTATTTCTACTAGAATGAGTATTAAACTGATCTGTATTGAAGTAAGAGATACAAATAATACAGCTGTTAGACTACATCTCACCTAGAGGGAACAGATTAAATAGTAAATAGCAAAAAATAGTATTACCAAATATTCCCTAATTAACCCCAATCTCCTTTAAAGTGTGACTGTCCCTTAATTGATAAATCCTCACACAAAAGCATTTCCATTACTTGTTTATGAATTCATAATACATGTACACCTAAACATATTGCTAATCGTTGGGAACAAATTGCCCTCAAATTTTGATTGCTATTCGATTTGTCATTTCTTCTACACTTATGTCCACAACCACATTTTTAGTAGAACATTCAGCTAATTTCATTAAGGCTTGAAAAAGAAGAATTGATTTAAAAAAAATATTTATCTTGTTTTAAACTCCCCACCCACTTTCCAAAATATAACAAACCCTCACATAGCATTAATTAGAAAATATTTGGTACATATTCATAAAAAGTGAATATGTGCATATTGCTGACAAGTATCATGAAAAAAGGAAAATTAGTAAAATATTGACCTGAAAATATACCACAAAAAGTAACAATTTTACCGATTTATCAAGTTGTATATACTTTCCCTTTATCAGTAAATTAATCATTTGACTTGTGATTGCTGCAAGTAATACTGTCCTGAACAAACTATTTCATTAGAAACATGTGCAATATGTTTTCAAACACAAGATAACAAGATGACTCCATAATTTCTCATATTGCTAAAAAATGAACGAAGTTACACAGCATTTTGTTGAATGGATAAGTCAACTGTTAACTGTTGCAAGTAAACAAATTGTAACTATAGTAAGCAGGAAGCATGTTAAAAGCGCCCCCTATCAAAATAAGCAAACTTAAAAATTAAATGCCTGTGACTGATGGTTTGAAGTGTAATTTAGATATCAGTTATGAAAAAAAATTTTTTTTATTACATCACTAATTGGCTATTTATATCACAAATTGGCTATTTACATCACTAATAGACTATCATAAATAGAAATATGAACTGCCAGTAACTGTACTAAGTTTACAAGTACATGTATATACTTAACACACTGGGTGAAATACAACTGAACTAAGTGTTATGTGTAAAGAACTAGATTAGACAGCAGAAAAAGTCTCAATGGTACATACATTATACAAGTATGAGGTATTGAACACTGAAAGCAGGTATACTAGGGGAAACTTACACAAACTCTTCCGTTTCTGTAGACAACTCTTGCTCCATTTGTAGAAAGACATGGATCTGAAGACCGAAACATCACAACATTAACCCAACACAGTTATGTTTTGCTAAAAAGACCACTAGTTACATGTATTAAGATCACATTTACAAAGCCTTAAACAGCCAAAATCAATGTAATAAGGACTCCCTATTTACACCAATTCGCTACTAAGATCACTTTTTTGTCGGTCCCACTGTTTGTCTTACTTGGGAATCTTCATTTGTAGTTTAATTTATTTAACAGGGTTTGCCATTGAACATTTTTCTACAAAAGCTAACTCTATTGATACCTCCAATGGAGTTGCTGTCTTACTTTTGCCATTTTGTAGGAGAATTATTTTATTTTCCATCAAACTAACCTGTGTTTCGATATGACTGAATCTTCAATGAATGGTTTTACAGGATTTGGATTAAGGTGTGTTGTTACTAAAATTCTACTTGAGAAGGTTTTTGACCACTTGACGAAATTGTATGAATGAAAATAAGTTTTACTATATATACATGTAGTACACAAGGTTATAATGAGGACCTGGTATCAACAGCAGTAAAGATTGAGAGGTAACATACAAGTTCCGTGATAATGGTAGGCCACATAGATGTGAGATGTTGTGGACTGACACGTAACATGAGCACACGGAAACACAGAAACACGTGGGCCATCACGGACGGAGCCTGTGGGATACGTAAACTCTCAGCCAATTTTTCTGCAAAAAAAGAATTAAAGAAGACAATTAAATTGCAGTTCAAGAAAATTAATGACAGTCATAGAAATATGAATTGCAAGAGAAAACGATCTGTGTGCAACAGTTATTTCTACAAACTCAGTAACTATTGGCAATGACCATGAACACAGCAGTTCTGTATAATTTAAACTATATATTTATTTTACAATGATGATGATACAAGACATACAAATTATGTTAATCATTCTCGTAGGCAATGTTAATGCTGACATGCATGCAAAACAATGTTACAAAAACACCAATTATTGAAGAACTTGTTGATTAAGTCAGGTACAAACCAAATTACTATAACTAGTGTTTTCGCACCTACCTTGTATTTCAGGTATGGATTTCTGGTACTGGTCGGACTCACTACAGAACACGGTGAAAGCTAGACGCTTCAACATGCCAGCCTTCTGATCTATCTCCTGCTCTTTGTTGGTGAATAGATTCAGTGAACCAGTCTGGGTGATGGATACACGAGCTGAAGGACATAATCATTGTCTTAGAAAAAAAATCAATTTTATCTATGTTCCAAACTAAAATCTAATGGAAAAGTAACACAATAGAAAATATCTCAGACAAGAGTTTTAACTGATACTAACAAAATGAACTTGGAACTCTTGGAGTTTGAATCCGTTCCTGAAACAACCAGTACTAAGCAATGAGGGTGAAGTTTCTTGCACAAGGAAACAACATGAGCCTTTAATGTGGTTTGAACCCAAGAATGACCAATTACGAGTCAAACACTCTACCCACTCTCCCCATAATTATGACATTAGCATTTAATTGTCCATATAACCAAAATATAAATATGATCATTTAAAGATGAACTTTCGCTCAACATTTTTTAAAATACATACCCATCTGTACTTCATAGCCACAAAGTACTTTTGAAATAATGCTCATGTGAAATATAAAGACATCTGAATTCAATCCTAGAGCCTAGTAAGCATACCGGTATACCAAATCGTCAAAAATGATATTTAACGGGTCAGTCATATAGACTTTACATTGTAAATATGAATTATAGCACTTCAAGTTCAACTAGCTAATGAGATAATGAAAGATCAGACATAGTTCCTACCCATTAGATCTTTGTATGTAGTTTTATCGTGAGTCATTAGGTTGTCTACAATAGAGATCCAGTAAGAAATGCTGTCGAGGTCCATCTGGAAGAAAGCTGGGTCCAGTAGCAGTTCTAGAACCTCTCGACGCCAAGACTTCCTTGTATACTGGTAACTACTGATAGACGATACAAACTGGGACGATGCTCTTATACTGGGCAAGTTATTGGTACTGAAAAAATAAAAACATCCATTTATCAAAACAATGTATGATATATAAAGAGATACAATGCGGGGACTTCCTAAAACCTAAATTAAGATTAGAATATCATAAAATCAAACTTAGAATTCAAATACCCTGATAGTTCTCATAAGTAAATAAAATAGAGGAAGAATAATATTTGAGAAAAAAACTATCAAAAAACTATCATTATCTTTCTCAACTAAGCTCGATTTAACACCAAATTGTCCTAAGAATTCCTTGGAATCAGATTAAGGTTTAAACATGCTGACACTATAGCTCATCTACTACATGAATCTGTACCTGTGACTTCGAAGGTAAGGGAATATGTTGTAGAGCAATGTGATGAGGAATGGAGATACTTTGTCCTTCTCATCACTGGTGTATATCACATCTAACAATGGAGAGGTAACCTGAAATGTGAGAAGAGGAACTGATTAAATACTGCTAGATGTTAATAAAGTACAGGACAAGATTATATAGTGACTGGCAATACAAGTCAGTTGGCCCCTGTAGCGTGCTATTTTTAACTAGAGGAATTTGTAGCCACATAACTTATTCATTGAAAACCCTTTCTGTAAAAGTAAAAAATAATAATCCTAAAACAAATTAAATGCTTTGTTAAAAAATAAGTTTTAATGCATATAACAAATAATTATTTAGACATTAATCTACACTAGGTGTTATATAACCTTTGTGTATTCAAACAGTTTTCTTACATATCAGGAAATCCCTGTTAGTGAACTAGATACTACTTAGCTTAAAGTATAGTAAGTTAGTTTGCTTGGTTATCAATATACACATAGCTAAGCAGGGAACTTACCTCAGCCATGGCAGTGAGTGCCTGTACACTGTATTTACTGTCTGTGGAATTCACTTTGGTTGGATCTAAATCTGCCACACGTCTTTGCATCATTTTGTTATCTGTAAGCACAATACAACTTACTAATCATCTCAAGTTATAAGAACTGTATGATGACAAATGCACACTGTGAACAAGAAAGTCCCTTGATTTATCATAAAAGAAGAAAGCCAATATTTTAATTTATACATCAAGGTAAACCCAAATATAAAGCCAAACAGCGTAGAAATGTTAAAGTAGTTATCATCTCTGTAAGATGAGTTGAAACAGGATATCCAAGTTGCATACTAACCCTCCTCCTGTTGGTTCCCCTCCTCTGGTTCAACATACTCAGATTGCTGGAGACCTGGTTTTACAGCATAGTTCTTTCTCAACCAAGTCGTCTGCTCCAGGCTTGAACCAGCAATATTTGATACAGCTTCTAGCAACTTCTGGGCCAGCTCCTGTACCTCCTTCTGATTTCTTTTGTCAACCATAGCTGGAGTCTTCTGCACAAACTCATTGAGTATACTGGAAAAAGGAAAAATAGATTGCTTACACATATGATTATTTTAGTATTCCCTTACTCAATAACAGCTTGATAACATTTTTAGTCATCATAGTTTTTCTGCATTATTGTAATTACACTACATAGACAGTTTATATCAGAACAGTGCCCGTAGACAAGTGGTTTGTTCTACTCAATGTGCTTAAAATATACCACACAAAGTAAAGCAAGCCTGCACTACATCTACAATCATTTGGTTCTTAGGCTTTGTGGCAGATTCTTTTCACAGCAAGAATGCATATTGATACCCAGTACATATACATCGAGTGGTGATGCAAAAATGTCCTATCTGCTTATTTATTCAGTAGAACTTAGAACACTTTGCCTTTCATTCTTCAGTATTTACTTTACTCTTCATCTCTGAGACAGTTCTCTTGACTTGTTTATTCATATACACAGTAAGCTAAGTTCATCTGAAAACCAAAGCTACACTTACTATAGCAGAAGAAACTGTCCGTGTGGTACAAGATTCAGTGCTAGAGATTCCTTCAGCAATGAGGACAGTGACGGCCAGGAATCTATCAGCTGGTTGGGTGAGGCACGCTGAACATACGCAAAGAAAAACTGCAACATGTTCACCTCCAGTGGTACAGTCTTCTACAAATGTAAAACAAGAATTATAAGTCTACATGTATTCAATTGAATTATTCTTTATTTTTATCAGTTTCCGTGAAAAATATGACATCTTTTTATTACAGTTAACAAAAATACAAACAGTAATATACATGTAGTCAACAGATATCCAAAGAACATTGATAACATGTACACAAATCAAAATGTTTGGCTGACATTCTCTTATGTTTTCACAGATCTATACATGTGTGTGTTACACACCGCTCAAATGTACAGGATAGTAAACATACCTAACTATCACTTGTTTCTTATAAGATCACTTTGACAATAAGTACTCTCTATTAAAACAAGTCATATAATAGATTATAGCCTATGGGGTTCCTTTACATTCAACCATGGTGCTTTCACTGTATTTGAACATTATAGACAGAGTAAACCCAAGGGGAAATTATGCTTTTAAGTAGGTGTTTCTATTAGCTTTTTCATTGTATGTAAGCAACGTGTACCTTTCTGCTGAGTTCACTAGATGGGGGATTAGACAGGACTTCTTTCACAGTCTGCACCAGTGTGTCTGTAGGTAATACCTTTATAGCACCAATCAAATCCACCAACAGTAGCTGGTCTTCACAAGGCTGGGGTACAACCTTTAGGGCAAAGAGGAAGCTTATATAATACTTAAATTATCCTCAATTGACTACATCAATGCCCCTTCACTGCTAGAGCAAAAAACGAAAAGGTGTGTGGCCAGTATTTACAACTTTACATAAAAAAAACTATATCGGAAGATTTGAAGAAGACTGCTTCCTCATTCCATATACCCGGGGTGACAGTATAGATATTATAGACAGACCTGAATGCAAAAAAGAAGAAAGGTTGATAACAAGGCACTATCAAGATAGGTAAATGTACTCAACGCTTCAGAGATTGGAATTCTAAAGGAAACAATAAGCATACATGGATAATGTTTTAGCAAAGTTACACTTGCTTGCCACGTTAAAACACAAAACTTCAAAATAAAAACAAAGTCCATTTAAACATTTACTTTTTTATATTTGCGTTTGACGTGGTGACATGTTTTTTTTATCCCACAATGGCCAATGACCTCCAACTTCAAAGGATTTCCATCCAAGATTTTATCCATTAGTTTATTATTTTTATCTTTTAATTACCAGTATTTCCCTTTTAATCTTGAGCGCTAAATAAGGGAACTACTGGTACCATTTTTATAACATCTTTGGAATGACACTGCCTCTATCAGGGATTGAACCCGGGACCTCCTGTACTGGATGCCAGCACTCTACCACTAGACTATCGAGGAAGAGGTATTTAAACATTTAGTGAGCAAACCATTTACAAGTTCACATGTACACAGACTAATGCATGGGGGAATACCTTGGAAATAATAATAAATATCGAATGCCAATCATACAAATGTGATAAAAAAATTATATACTAGAAATATACATACTGTTTTGTTTGATTTTGGAGCATTTTTCTTGCGTCTATCATTCCAGGCTACGGCCATTGCCCCAAGTAAATGTACACCATGGGGCAAAGATATTGGGCTGATAAACTCCAACACATACTGGCGTACTACCTGTAACAATAAATGACAAGTTATATAGATATTTTCAATAATAGGAATGAGAACTAAAGGAAAACTCTAAAAAAAGGTTTCTAAAAAAGCTTTCCTGTAATAACTATGCCTCAACTCCTAGTTTCCTTTAGTCGTTCCAGAGATTTTGTCATGACTAGAATTTCAACATGAATGACAAACTACTGCAATAGGTCTGTTATGTAGGCTTATATACCTGTGTATTGAACTGTGTATCAATTGCATTCTAATAGACTTTTAATGGAATCAGAGTTAATGTCAATGTAATTAAATTCATTTCCGAAAGTTTGCAAAAGGCTGACAATAACTACTGGTCAGAAATGTTATGTTGTTCTTTGCATATTGTGAAATGGAGATATCTTTACTACAACAACTCATTTGTTTCCGAGTCGCTGCCTAAGAACCAGCAGCATCTTTCGCATAGACAGTCATGGGCTGTTAAATTTTAATATTTAACATCTAAGGTATCTTTTATAATCAGCTATCTAAAGTAATCCTTCTTGCTGTGAACATACCTTTGGTGCTCCTATGGTGACAGAGCTCCAGTCGTCATGTTTATCTACAATATTAACTGCTTTCCACAGTGATGTAAGACAGGCCATGATACGGGGCATCACACTCAGTATGTTGTTACGGGCATCTATCACTGGTGACATAGAGCTGTTCTCTCTCGTGGGGTTTGAATCCTACAAGTTTAAAGGTTGTCGTTGTTCACATGTCAATATGAATTTATTTACGCTGTGTTTACTATACAATTATATAGAAAGGCGTGACACAGCAGGTAACTTGTGACTCGTAATTGGTCAGTCGTGAGTTCGAGCCCAATCAAAGACTCCCGTTGTTTCCTTGAGCATGAAACTTTACCCTCATTGCTTAGAACTGGTTATATCCAGGAACAGATTCGAGCGTGATTTACATAAGCAAACATTGCTTGTTTGACAATCAAACTTAAATAAATAAGTAGAAACTAATAATAAAGTGTGTTGATTTGTTGCTGTAACTGTGTTGTTCATTAATTACATATTAATTCCACAATCTATATTTTCAAAGCATTTTAGTAGAAAACGCTTTCGGCCATTTCATAAAAGTCTAAGTCTGTAACAAAAATATAATTTAAAGAAATTTATCATCATTGTCATTAACCTTCAACATCAACCTATTACAGTTTTGTCAAAATAAAACGAAAGAATAAAAAGGTTTACAAGACCTTAGTTGCTACTTGAAGAAAACTTTCCTGTAACCTACCCTATGATTTCCTACTGGGTTAAACACATGGAACAGATTAGAGAATATGTTTGTGCTGTTAATGACAATGGCGTTGTTATTTGATGTACTTGGTGTCTGCTGACCAATGGAAACTGGCGACACATTGTCCAATAGGCAGTAGTGACATAACGTCATCAACGACTCTAACATTGTCAACAGATGGTCTGGTGATACTTGCTCTAATCTAGGACTGAAATAGAAATGCAATAGCCATTGTCACAATTATAGAAAAAGAAATCTTAACATCAATAAACATTTCACTATTGGAAAATCGAAAATATCTTTAAATATTGAATCCTTTGTTTGCTTGTGTATGCACAAATACGAAAATACAAAATAGCAGATAATTGTTGGATACGTACCCTCCCTTTCCATTTGTTTCATAGTATGTTGCCAGATTCTCTATGTTTCTACAGAGTTGTGCAACCACGGTCATTACAATGCCAGGCAGATGCTTGCCCATATAAGGTAATGCTGATGTAACAAGCCATAACCAGTGTCTGTGTGTATGACTCATGTGAGACTGTTTCAATGCACTGAGAACACCTGACACAAACATCCCCTGCTGCACAATAGGATGACCCATGTTGTACCGGACATTGGTCAAGGAGGGCTGATAATTGACCTTTAACCTCTCCCACTCGGACACTTTGGCCCCTTCTGGTCCTGTGGGTAGATTACCTATCTGCTGTTCAAGAATGATCATAGCTAGTATCAGGTCTAACAGTTTCACTAGGAATGCCTCGTTTACAGACGGCTCTAATTGTTCCTCGTTGAAAGCTATAACTGCCTCCGTGAAGTTTGAAATTGATGTATCCGATGTTTTCTTTAGTCTGTTATTGTAAATGACAGCTAAGACACAGTGTAACAAAGCCTTCTGAACTTTGCACCGATTTAACATATCACTGGTGTAAGATACAAAGTTTTTCCCAGAATCCTTCATTATACTGATAACCTCTGACACTAACACTGTTAACGTTTCTGTTGCTAGGATGTGCACCTGTTTGTTACCTAGCAACTCGTCACATGACAACATGCTCATCATTAAATTTGGATAGTACCCTCGAATGAAATACAAACACACTGAGATCAGGACTTCTATGAACATGCTACTTCTGTAGTTAGACATGACTTCTGACGGGATCTCACCGAAGAAATTCTTACCAAACACGGATTTCCGATGCCTGGCAAGTAGAAGCTGTAGTTTAGCAAGTTGTGGTGCCTTTAAATTGCTTATGCTTGTTGTAACTAAAGCTGTCACCATAAGCCTCGGGCAAACGTTCATGATAGCCTTCAAAGTTGACAAGGCATATAAAGTCCTTTGATAATCATACTTCTGGGTGTAGAGAAGCATATGCATGTGTAGGGTGTGGATATTTGACGTGTTTCGCTCCAGTTCTTGATACAAGGGAACATCTCGCTCGCTTGGAGTCGGAGAATCAACACGCTGTTTCTGTACCAGGTTAAGCAGCTCTTGATCCCCGGCATTGCTAGATGTTAAACTATCTGTTCTCTGTGTCAGTTTCTTTGATTGAACTTTTGGAGATGGACTAGCAGAATGGGGGTCTGGTACAATCGTACTTATCACGTCTTCTATAATTCCCTTGGCGATATGTTCAGCAGACGCACTTCTACTAGAGTCCCGCCCCTGTTCATCCTCGCTTACCTCCCTTGAACTGGTGTCTCCTGACGTAGTGAACGATATACCTTCTTTTGCACAGGTGTCCCTATCGAGTCTCAGGGCCCGTGAAACAGCTGTATCCTTTAACTGTGATGGTTGGTCTAAGTCTAATCTATCTATAGAACTCTCCGAACCAAATGGATTTATTCTTAAACTCAAATTACTTGGATCAACTTTATCGAAGTGCAGCTCTTGTTCTGATCTAGATCTAGAAGGTGCTGTCGAAGTCCCATTATCGCTCAGTACAGTAAGGGCGTATGATTTGTACTCCTCTGTTTTGCTTTTATGGGTTGGTTTTGGTGAGCTGACATGATAGATAACATTTCCACCCTCGCTGCTGATGGCATAGATATTGGCCTCGGAGGCATCATCACTGCTCTCCGAAACACACACTTTCCTCGACTGATGGATGTTCACATGTTGGACTGATACCCTGAAATAAAGAACATGTTATTAGTTGTAAATTAACAGCACCAAATGTTAGACCTCATGGTCTCATGTTGAATAACTAACTAATACCACGGTAGAGATGGGACTAATATTGTAAATTTTGAATACAGCCTGCACATTTACCTTGCTGTATCTGGGTGTAGAAGCATCTGTAGTAAAGGTTCCATAACTCTGCTGATGTCTCCTTGCTGTATAACATGTGAAATCCATGTGGTAGCAAGCACCTTTAGAGGACTAGTCTCGCACTTCAGACAATCTAACATCAGAAACATCGACCTAAAATACAAATAATATCTTCAATTTGAAAAGCTCATTTAAAGAATAATAAAATCCAAAAATACAGAGAAAACACGATTTAACTATATTGTCATACATTTAAAATTCAAGAAAAGGAAAAATGTTTATTATTGCTAAGTACACGTTGGATACAGGATCAAATAACAGGGCAAAACAGCTTCTAATACAACCAACAGATCCATATTTTAAACAGTTACAAAGTGGTCAGTGTAATTGAAAGTACAACATTATCCTCAATCTCAAAAGCTGTGATTTAATGTGCCTACAAAAAAATCATATATTTGGATGGAATCTGTTTGCATGTGTTTAGATGGTATTAAAGTGTATTGGCTAAAATGGTACTTTTATAATGAGCATATTCCTTTGCACAACCAGTGGTTTTTTAAGTTGTTTTAGAATAATTTTATAAACAACATCCAGTAGACATGGATTCAATTCAACCTTAATAAGTAAAAGAATAAATTGTGCTATTTTCTTACCTGCTGAAGTTACGTATGGGTTTACCAGGGATAACATCTGTCTTCTTGTCTCTTGTAAGATGCCACAACACAGAGAGTCGCTTAAACGCTGCTATCTGTATACTCTGTAAAGTAAATGATTTTAAATTAAAAATGACATTTAAAACATATTTTTACCAATTTAACCACTCCTCTGTAAAGTAAACATCTTCAGCCTAGGAGAATGATAAATTAAGCCTGGTATAAATGCACCTTTAGCTCGAAGAAACACAATCAATGCAACAATATGTTATGAAATAAACAAAAAATATTTAATTTGATTTCATTAGTTTTGGTCAGATGATTTTATTGAAATCTAACAGGAAAATGGTTTGCATGTTTCAATTGCCTTATTTGGTTTGTATTTAATGAAGTTGAGCCTCCATCTCTACCAGTAACCCTTGATATGTAATATTGCTTCTCTGTGTCAAACAGCTCTAAATACAAGCTTAAAACCCATTCAAATCTTCAGTAATTTCGACTAACCTCATCATTTGCTGTGAGCTGGTTGCCAATGACGTTCTCACAGATCCACGTACTTGGCGCCACCTGGTGTAGGATATAGAGGAGTTTAACGGCAGCCTGGTGATACAGGGGTGTAAACTCTCCAAGGTACTGCCATAACACACCTGCCGACACCTGAAAGATAGTTAAAACACATGTCTCATCTGATAACTACACCATTGTCACTAAAACATTTTCGACAATTAAACAAAAAAACTTTTAACAATATGGCAGGACATTCGAGCAGCCAAGGTCAAAGGTCAAGGTCACCATACACAATCTCATTAGAAAGGTCTTATCAATATATACATGTATATCATTCATGGTTTTCTAGATATGAATGTTGAACTACAGATGGACATTATCAATACATAAGCAAATGCGATCAGCCCCCAAAAGCACATAAACAGTCGCATTGAAATAATAGTTATGCATGAAGTACTGTCTGTGAGAAACTGTGTATGGCAAGACTGACAGGTGTGCATGTGTTATTCAGAAACTTCTTCAGAAAAGTGTGTTCTCATTCTATTTCAATCTTGAGTGAGGGATACATACATTATCCTATTAAAATTAAATGTGAGGAGCATTTTAAGATAAATGTGGGAGACACTAATAATCTTAGAATAATATTTTCACATAAACTTTGCTAAATCAAGTATACTGTAACTTTTTGTGTGGACTTTCTCCTTGTGGTTAAAGTAAGCAATCTGTATTTTCCATTGTATACCTTAAAGAAGTCTGTTTGTGCTGTGATAAAGTGTAGATCATGGTAATGTAGTGTAGGTTGTATCTGTATGGACACGGTTCCCTCCCTGACTGACTGGTGCCCTGCAGTGTTGTCCATCTGTAGAGACTGGGTGAGGATGATCAGATCTAACATGGTTGAGATGGCAGAACTCTGTACAGTGAAGTTGTCTACAAAGCAGCAACATGTCACAAGATTCTTCACCCACACCTCCACATCCACAACATCTGTAATACAACCACATTGTTGCACTCAAACTGACACAAATAAAACTATGAAGATTGCATCATTGGCTTTGTATGAGTTATTATTCATCAAATACGTGTAATCATAATCAGTTAAGCAAAACAGCGGCTATAAATATTCAAACTGACGCAAACTAACCATAAAGAGTACAGTGTCTGTGTACCAATGACAACTCAACAAATAGTTGTAATAAATATTAATTAAATCAATGTTGTTCAAAACCTACTAAAAATGGAACGTACGCAAAAAGGTGTGTAAAAATTGGTATCCTGGTTTTTAATAAATCAATATCAACTTGTGTATAATTGCTACAAATGTTTTGTATTGAGGATTTGAAATTTAAAAAATCACATCCTTTTTTCGAAATATATATGTCACATACAAAAATGATTATACCGGTATGTGCATTCAGGCTGCAACAAAAAGTATTATGTTAATTTATTGCCAACTCACCAGCCTGTTTGTCTCTGTCCATCTTATGTTGACCATACATTGGAAAACTTGCAAACTCTACCAACAGATTACACACAACCGAGAACATCTGTAAACACTCATCTGTACAGTCACCAAGCTCAACCTTCTTGTACCCCGGTCCACCATTCCTGTCTCTATGTGCCGTATACTCATCATAATAACTATCAGAGTATTTATTACTGGTCATAATCTGCTGGAAATATGTCTCTAAGTCCGCCTCACTTTTGATAAACCTATCACTGACTAGAGTATGAAAGAACTCCTTGAAACAGTTAATACACTGCTGCATCAAGTTAACCGACCGAGATTGTTTGGATTGAGTTCTTTCTAATACTTTCCTCTTCACTGTTGCTACAGATTCCTTTGTGTCTTGACTGATGCTTTCCGTAGTTTGATCCTTAGCACTTTGTGTCCCCTCTGTTGTGTCTGCAGATTCTTTGTTGTTACTGTTCTCCTCGGACTTAAGACGTTCATTGAGTTTCAAGGCTTCTTCAACAGACATAGTTTTCTCTTTCTCCGCTTTATTAGCACTTCCTTCAACTGTATTCGACACCTGTGTGATATGGAGAAATCATAAATTACATTGAAATCGAAGTAGGTAATAATCCCACAAACAAAATGAATACATGTAACTTTGATTATCTTAACATTGGAAGTGGTAAATTATGTCATATAGTTCATTTACTTAGTTTAACTAGCTCTACTACAAATACCCAAACAGATTAAATAACGTTAACATTAATGCAAACATACAAGCAACTAAAATCAGAACAAACTCAACTTATAAAATAAACAGCATGTTGATTGAAGATGTATACTACATGCAAAACATTCTAATCAATTAAATTCATGTACATGACTGCATATCAGTACCAGGTGAACTTGAAATAATAAACATGCTATTGCCAATTTTGAAATTAACACAACCATTTCAGCAAATAACTCTAGCAAATACTTTTCACATATGGTTACATTAGTGAATATATTTGTTCCTACTTTTAAGTTTGATATAAAATCTAGAAACTACTAGAAACAAGTAAAGTATAATTATAAATGTATGAATAGCTATAGGGCAAAACAAGAAAGTTTAGATTTCCTATTAGAATATCTGTTAAATAACTGACTGTTGAATTTCTGAATACATTGTACACCTAAGATGAAAGATATAAGAAGAACAGATGTACTAAACATTTATATAAGAATTGACAGAGAAATTTGGTTGAATATCGTTCTCAAAGATAAGAAGATAGGTTAGCACATTACAAGGTCTAGTAAACTACTTATACTAATTTATATAAAGGTGTTACTCTTGTCAACTAGTATTTTAATTGTACAAATGTATATAGTGATTTTTGTATTCTGTTTTGTTTTTTCTGAAACCTATAAAAAGCACCCTCGCAAAAGTCTGCACCCACACTACCCTGGAATAATGTACCTCATGCAAAACTATTCAAATGAATCCATCCAAACCAAATTTGCAGGAGAAAACACAACTGGATATTAAGCAACATTATCTCACAGCTTATTCATAATTGTAAGATACACTGCTCCATGTAGATAATATAAACAAAACACTGTTCAAGACAGTAAAGCCAGGGCCCAATTTCATATTCAAAGATGTACCCTCAGTGTTAATCCTTATAATTGCTGACCAAATTTCATATGATTTGCTGTGTTGTTCTAACAAATACCATTGATGTTTATGTAGATTCATAGGTAAACTATATACTCTGCTTTGAACACTTTTGATATAGTTGTCGGAAATATGTAGAATTTTGCATGACATATTTTGGATTAAACTTAAGCTGGATTAAATTATTATGAAATTGGTCCCAGATTGTCAAACTGCCATGGGCAATATCACCTTACACAACCTCATTTCAAAGGTCTTATCAATGTGTAAATGTATATACAGTTTGATGTGGATGCCACTTAAAGTTGTCTTGATATTGACACAAATGTTCAAATGTTGACAAACAGATGGACATCATCAACGCATAAGCTTTGCATTGCTTATGCAATCCGGTCAAAAAGTGTTAGCAAACCAAACATCACTTTTATATACGGTAGATATAATATTAAGTTTTAGCTAGTTGCAAACTTGATTTTTTTCTAAACCAACATCAAAAAACCCAGTTAAACTGATTCTATCTGGTGACATGATTCAATGTTGTCAGATTCACTGGTTCTACTTTCACTTTTATACAATTTGCAGGGAAATCAAACAATATTCTATTCTTTTGAAAGTAATTTTCCACTTTATGAGCATAGCTGAAATATATTAGGGTGTATTTAACAGGTATTTTTAATGCAGTGTATCTGACACAAAGGGGATTTTTCATGCAGGAATCAACCACCAGAAACAAATAAAAACAGAATGAAATACTTGCAACAAAAGTACATGCTCTGAAACTATGAACTAATGATTAAACAAAGAACCATTGGTAAAGGTATATACTTAGATGGTAAATGTTCATGAGAAGACAAATACCAGAAGAAGTTAAAGTATTTGTATGTATTGGATTTAATGAGTTATAACGATACAGTAAATCGTAGGCCATAGTTCTGGTTATTTTTTTCATGCATTACAAAACATTATGATACAAATGTACATGTACTTTAATCCCCAATAAAGAAGACTAACAAGCAAGTTTCAAAATACTAATTTCTTGTAGATGTTTTCAATTTCTTGGACATTGAACGTTTGCAAGCTTTTTGAAAGGTCATTAATTTAAATCAAATATAAACAAATTTAACCATACTAATTAATGCAATTTTCTTTTTGGTCAAGGTTTGGAAAGCAAGTTTTACTCTAGATAATGTTTCTTTGTCAGTGTTTTATGAAAGATGAACAAACACTAAGTTAGTACCTCCACCTGATCTACGGGATCATGCCCTAGGTCACATGATCTGTCTGCTAACACATCATGTGACACAGAGGTTGTCATCGTAGGTTGAACCTTTGATAGTATCTTTGTACACAGCTGTATGGTGGAGATCATGTCTGTGTCTGAGAGTGGATGCCTCGTTAGACTGGTGATGATTCTACATAACAGGCTGGGCAGGTGCTCCGTCTGCGTCTCACTGAATGTCTCCTGTTGAATAAACAAACATAGGAAATAGAAACTTTGCATTAAGGTTGAAGAGTGGAGAGAGAGGGTTGTACCAATTATCAGACTGATTTTAGAACCCCCACACTTAGATTTCCTAGCAAAGGGAAACATTTGCACATGGAGAAAGAAGGAGAACTTTTCAGAATGTATGGCAAATGATGTTACATGAGAAATTTCCCTCTTCATTTTCAAACATAAGATGCAACCCTGAACTAATAAAAGGTAAACTGAGGTGCAGATAGTGAGACCACACACACACCAAAATTATGGTATCAAAACAACTATAACCAGTCTAAATAACAAATAATGAAACATCTGCACATGAAGCATTGTAGTGCTGTTCTTAGCTAGAGGTCTTATCAATGACTTAGACTATAAATTGACATTAGACATATTTACAATTACTTATAGTGCTCAATATAATTCTTACCAAAGATACAATGTCAAGCAGGAAGGACACCAGTTCAGACAGCTCATCAACTGGTATCTGATCCTGGACATCGTGGTGTGAAGCCTGTCGTTGCAATGCTTTACCACTGGATTTCTCTGCATACATTGATATTCCACTTTTACAAGCCTGTTCAAACATTCTGCCAATATAGTCCCAGATAAAGTAAGGTTCAAATGTTCCAAAGAGGAGATTGGCAGTCTTTAGTAGTTCATCATATGTACCTGCCTCCACTTTCTTCTGTTTATCTGTTGTAGAGGTCACTATTGTCTTGGAATGTTCAAACTCTCTATGTAGGCATCTAAATATTGCCAACAATACACTTTCTAGTATCACAGGGCCGATTTCAGGCTTATCAAGTAAACTGATCAATATTCGGAATGGTTTAAGTACAGCCGGTTTCATGCTCACACTTAAGTCTGGTTTCTCCGTCAACTTACTCCTTAACGCATACACCAACATTCTCTGCGAGTATTTCTCAAAGTACAGTAACTCTGGCATACTCTCACTTTCCTCACAATGCTCTCCCTTGATTTTTGGTTCCAGACTCTGTCCCTGAGTTAAATGCATCTTTGTACTGGTTCCAAGCAACCAGGCATACAATCTTCTATTCAAGGACATGTCTCTACGTAACAGCACATTTACAGCTGATTTGACAACTTTGGTCATATCTGGCTTTGTCATTTGTTCATTGTGCATCGGGAAAGCAAATATGAGGAAATCCAGCATACATCTCTGTACCAGAACACTTGTGTCCTGTACACCACAGCAGATAGCATCAGTCTATAAAATATGAATATACAAATGTTTAAAGTAACATCTCACTGTTTTGTTTATGCATATTATTGGTAGAGTTTATAAGGCTATTACCAACCAATACTTGACAAATAAAACATTAGCATACATGTTGCTCTTTATAACTTTTAGATGAAAATTTGTTCAAATGATCAATATTGCATAATCTTAACTGCAAAGCTACTCAAAGCTTTCAGCATACACTTAACGCAGACTGTAAATTTTA
>ENA-OREC01000234-OREC01000234.1-marine-metagenome-genome-assembly--contig:-NODE-234-length-18457-cov-13.821382_pt1 | contig 18457 bp, 8 predicted proteins | sample MGYA00248626_ERZ508543 | MGnify/ENA primary metagenome ERZ508543 (study PRJEB26211, sample SAMN05518279) | marine metagenome | isolation source: Puget Sound, Washington, USA | host: Bankia setacea...
TACCCCAATACTAACAATGATCTGAAATGTTAAGTTTCTTTTCTTTCAATTCTGTTACCATTTTCCTTTACTTTCTCTACTATTTGGTTAATTTTTCTTGTACACAGATTCACTCTGATTGTCTCAAAGAACCGGTATAAGCACAAGTGTTACCCTTTCCATGTTTAGACACAGTCTCTACAGAGAGCAAAACAAACAGCAGGTTAATCTACCACCTAATACAGAGTCAAGAAATATACAGTTATAGTTCTAAGGTCAACAGTCACCTGGTATAAAGTGATTAAGGCTGTCATCAAACTTAACATATAAAATTGTAGAAAGTTAAACCATCTTAAATTGTATGTCCATTTTATATCAGAAACATATATCTGTGACTGTCATGACCATATTTGTTCTAATAGTTAAATCATAGGCTATATATATTCAGAGAGTTCTTGTTGATATGTATCCATTACTTTTTTCAATGTTGTTGTCACTGTTTCAGATTTGCTCTATTTACTAGACGGATTCATATTTCTATCTTGACATTTATGACTTTTGAGTTATGTTGTTATCATAAACAAACATGTGTAATGTAGAAAAAATAAAGAGTGCTTAAAATACTCTTGGAACAGGTAAACAATTCAATTATCTCAACATCTTCAGACTTATATTTTCCTGCTTCTCATTGTTATCAAGTCTTATTTTCGAAAACATGTTTTGCAGAAATGCATCTCTTTCCAAATATTATTCATCAGATACTTGAAATATTACTCGAAAAAATAAATAAAAATCTTGATTAACAGTGTTAGAGATTGTGAAGTGAACAATAAACACAAGAGTTGAGTTTTCCTAGATAAGTGCAGTAAGATAACTTTCTATGGTTTCGTTTTCACACAAATTAAGAGACCAATGCTGAGAAAGTTTTTGTTTTTTTGAGTAAGTGAAATTATGGACTAGGAGAGTTATGTGTTCTCGGTGAGTTTATGAAAGTTTCCAATAGTGAAAGGCTCCCAATAAGATGGTTATACATTAAACTCTTGTTTTGTTAGGTTCTCAGCTGCACGCCTCACCTACATCCTGGTACGCAGAGAAAACAATCCAGGTAAATAGTTTCCAGTAGGGCAGGTTTGACTCATGATTTAAGCTTTACCACAAGGTGTGTATGATTATATAGGTGCTGATTCAGGTAAATACATACACGGGGGAGGTAGAGCTATGCAGACTGGCACGATTATACAAAACAGAGAGAAGAGAAACCAGAGAAAACCAGTGAGTAGGCAGAGAGAGAGCTTGGCTATAACACCCATTACCATAGCTACACATGTGTTACCACGGCAACCAGTGTGTTGAGTGGTGTTACTATATATAGCACATACCTCTGGCAGTCATTTAATTGATCCTCAGAACGCTCCAAATTTGCCTCAGTAACCAACAATTTGCGAGCACTCTATAAATGTTTGCATGAAATTGAAAGAAAATATGTGTCATTGGAAGATTAAGACTTATTTGTATATTCTAACTTAATTATTTTCCATTCATATTTCTATTGCTCAGTTAGGTACTGCTCTTCAATCCAGAAAACATTTTTTAGCTGACTCAGCAGAATGTGATTGCAATGCGAAACAATCAGTGAGAAAGTTTTTGTATGTGTGAGGATCAGGAAGTGTTTGAAATTCTTCTACAATACTTTCTCCTCATCCCCCACCATCAAAATATCCTGGATTTAAGATTAAGAGTTAAATATACTCCATGTCTTTATATCCATGGCCATCGAAACATTTCAGCTATTTTGTTTTCTAGACTGAGGAGCAGTAACTTCAAGCTAACTGACTCAATATTAAACTCCCGGCATTTCATGTAGATTTGACCGTACTTGAAGTGCCTAACACTTGCCATACACTTAGCTGGTGACACTGGTATGCCTTTTCCAGTATACAACACTAGGAAATAGGCTATTGATACACTTCCGTTCTTGCCATGCTACAAACCCCGCCTCACAGACCCTTACTACTTGATTAACCCTATTTACTTAGACACAGCTTCTCTTGAGGGAAAGTTAAGCTACAGGCCTCTTAGGGTTATAAGATTCAGTTCTTTTAATATCTTTAACATCAAAAGCAATCACTCCATATCAAATGAAAGAAAACAGTTTACTTTAGAATGTAGTCTTCAGTTTTTGTTCATCAATGGTTAAGTTAAAAGCTTAGGTAGAAGATGAAATTGTCAATCTCAACCAGTGTATGACAAGGCAGCATTTACTAGTAAGTTCAAATCTTCATGTGTCCACATACTGCATGGACAAAAGCCTCCGTGTCACATATATGGCCTTGATCTCTATGAGCCATATATGGACTATACAACAGAAAGTGTGACATGGTTTAAACACATTTGATACATACGCTTCAGCAGCCTCCAGACGGGTTTCTGAACGCTCCAGGTCGACTTCTGTAATGGCAAGTTTACGGGCAGCCTAGAAAGAATAGAAACGGTCAACGGTAAAGTCTACGGTGCCTTACACGTTGGGCCATGAATTGTTAGTGTCCATTCCATGCTTTACTCTCTTCTGGGTTGACAGTACAGGCAAACCATGCTGCTGGATATTAACTGCATTATCGGCTGCATTCCTGATGAAACATTCAATTAAAAGCACACAGCGTAAGACTGATGTAGAGAAACCAAACAGACAACATAACATATATACGCCACAGCTGCTGAATTGTTTTTACAGCACTATTAAAACTGCAGGTTGTGTGTAACAGTAGGGTTGCCAAAAAACTGTTAAAACTTGCAATCTGGTGTCTATCATCAGTCTTACAAAAACAAAACACTCACTAAGACCAACAAGTTGCATTCCACTAGATAACAAAAAACAGTCATAACAGATCCTACACCCAGATAATATCAAGTAGTTTACATGATTTAAGAGCTTCACACCCCGGCCATACACAGACAAACTCCTTTAAATTAAACCAATGTATCCCCCTTGCCCCATTCTAAAATAAGCTCATCATAATCTGTTCACCTTATAATCTTTTAGACTTCATACTGTATCAGACTTTAATGAAGGAAAAAAGCAACAATTTCCATGAGACTAATTATGACAGATAGTGGTGTACGGTTCTGTTATCTGTCCTTACTATAATGTAAAATGGTCCATTAAGTTACCTCCCTCCATCTACTACCTACTACCAGTATTAACATTCCTCTCCCCGGTCATTTGACACTCGATAATTTTTTGCTGATGTTGCATAATTTATAAAATGTTCTTCAATTAGCTGTTTTATCCTTACCACATAGTTTAGCAATAGACAAGAAACAGGCAATTGTTTTCAGTTGCAAGTTCTTAAAGTTACCTAAAATAAAAATCTGTAATTTTTTGGAATATGTATTTTCTGGCTTTGCAGATACAAGTGTATAAGCAGACATGGAGATAATGAGCAAATTTAAACTGATAAGCTTTACACCCACATTGTAGCCCGAGTGATTTAACATTACTGCTTTTATAGGCACCTTAATGGACCATTGAATAAAATATGAATGAAAAACATCACCTTAGCACAAGACTCCAACAGCAAACATAATAAGCCCTGCGCTAAAGTGATGAACATTTGTCCAGACAGGTAGATTCAGGAGATATGGTGAAATTATTTTCAGTTGGCTATATCAAAGGCAAAGGTTGAGGAAATGCCAATAGAGCTTAGAATTTATTGACTAGAAGTTCATGGCAGGAAAGCAAGGTTAAAGTAACAAAGATCTAAGATTGAGTTTGTGTATCCACATGACCTAACTCCCTAGTAATCTACCTGTCTGAAATATCATTCTCAAGTACAATCTTCAATAAAAAACAAGTAAGTTAATAAACATTCGATCACTGTTAGTTAAACTTGTCTCTAGGCAATGAACTGAAAAACAAAAGCATTCTATACATTCTGCATAACCACAGCATTTGTGACCAACTCTTTAAAATCAGATTTAGACATTTTTCTCCTAAGTATTAAGGTCGTAATTCATTTGTACATGCACTCATTCTTTTGGTTCATGTATTTTTTTCTTCAAATGTTTAACATACTAGTCTTGACTTTGTTGTACATCTTGTTTTGATCTCAGCTCAGTCATATAACAGTCCTTTTACTACAAAGTACTTATCATGGGTGGGGTGGAGGGTTATATAAAATACATCAACTCAGCATCATTTACTATGGGGTGCGTGTTTTTAACTAATCCCCTTGGTACTATACTTAACATAACACAAATAAATTGAGATGGTCATAAAGTCAAGTGTTTACTAGATAGTTGAGAGGCTTTACAGGCGAAAATACTTTAATAACATACAAAGAAGGCACTGTTATAACTACTAAACATCAACAACTTGACTTTCACAGCCTTTCATAATCCTCACTTCTAAACGGTCTCAACAGGACAAAAAGTAGTAAGATTTAGTTAACAAGTACTCTTTTTCGAGAGAGATAATTGTAGAAAGTTTCAGCTTTAGCTCGATAAGCAAGAAAAGAGGAGTGAAAATGCATACCAGTCTAAAACTTCATTCTTTAATAAATCCAAAACCAGTCAAAATTTCTCTTATAAATGCGAATCTTCAACAATAATGTGCATCAAGTGACTCATCTTTTTTATCTGTTATGGCATTGCAACAACCCTAAAACGCCTCACTGATTTTATTATCTATCTTTGTGCAACTTTTTGGCGGGAAGACCCAGCTACTTTACAACACTCAATAGCTTGACATATGCTGCAGACGGTCGTTACGGAAGTGAACCTTTTCATAAATTATCAACGCTGTGGACCAGACAGGAAGTAAGGCTTTGGATAATGTGAATCAGTGGCTAAATTTCATACAGTTGGCGTTTCTGATTGTAATGTATCTCTATCAGCTCAAGTTGAACTTTACATGATTCAGTCACTGCTTGCTTTTTTCAATATCAAATTTGTCATCCTACACTCATGCAATAAAAACAGGCACTCTGGTCAGTTAGTATATCAAATCCACAGTTATAACATCAATTGGGGTGTGGTTAATAGCATAATATATAAACATAATTGAACTAGTTTACACTGCACAACTTTACTGTATTTCATTATCATTAAATTGGATGTAGTAGGAAAAATATTAAGTTACTTTACGCAATGCCTACTGTGAAAGATCGTATTCGTATTCTATATTTAGAAGTACATCCGACTTGTATTACATAGAATATTGTGTTACACTGAATCATCACATGTTACATTACAATCCTATACTTTAAACATAAGTCCAAATCAATGTTTACATCAGCTTAACATATTTGATCCATTAAACAGTCTCATCATTTTCAGTAATCATTTTTCCAATATCACATTGCATTCACAAAGTACAGGGAGTAAAACAGAAATGAAAATGGGTGGGGGATTTGCAGTATGAAACACATGCGGCATGATTGCGTCACCTCATCGTATTTACGGTCAGCCTCTTCTGCTACATATTTAGCATCTTTCACTTGTTTTTCTAATTGGTCGATCCTGTCGTCATCAGCAATGCTACGGCTCTCGAGCACTTTGCGCCCTCTACAGGTAAAAACACAAGTCAGTAACAACATGTAACTAGTACATCAAAAGTCGAACTAATAAAACTAAATCTGATAAGAACTAAAGTGTTGATCTTTATCCTGCAAAAGAAAGAAATTGTAGATTAGTTGAGTTTTCACTACCACAAAATCAAAACACAGATGTCTTGATTTAGTGAACATACAAAGTGTTAATGGTTCATACAACAAGGCACACCAGATTCAATCCTACTAACAACCATTACAAACTCTGGTCTCTTCCTATGTAAAGTCATTCTAATTTATATCCTACAATTGTTTAAATAAATGCCCAACAAAAGTTCTGATTCTAAACACCCCCTGGACCAGTTTTTAATGTGCCATGTTATCTACGAACCTTCAAACACTTGGCAGACATATCACATCTCCTACCTCTTCGTATTTCACTTCTGCTTCATTTGAAATAAGTTCCATTTGTTTAACTCCAGATTCTAATTTTTCCAACCTGCCTTCATCTAGGAAACTTCTGCTTTCCATTCCGCGCCTAGCTCTGTTGACAAGGAGACAAAGGGTTTGATTAGATAGTCATGGCGTATATAGGTATAACTGACCATTAATACATGCTACTCCCAAAAGGTTCCTACACCAAGGAGTCTCAACAGCCAGTGTGTCACAGGTCAGTGTATATAGTTGCTTTTCACCCAAAGTTTCTTGTTTATTTCAGACAACTGACCCATTTTTGTGTATAAGGTAAACTGTAACCATTCTTCGTGGATCCCATAATCTCTTCAAGTTCTCAAGCAACAACTACCCTGACCTGTGACCCCATGTCAAATGCCAGCAAGCTTGACCTAATTATCCGTTGCTATGGGAACAACCTACCTCTTCGTATCTAGTCTCGGCTTCATTTGCAATAAGTTCAAGTTTTTTTAGCTGTGCTTCAAGTGTTTCACATCTGTCTTCATCTATCTTGCTTCTAGAGTCCAGAGTTCTCCGCTGTCTACAACAGGCATCATGCAAACATCACACAACTGTTTAAATCCTTCAACACAAGCTATTGGCCATTGTTTACCTTGTATTTCTTGTTAACAGAGCTATCAACAATTGTATTGCATTATATATATCGTTCGAAGTAATTCAGCTTTTGCTATAGACAAAATCAGTTGCAACAATTTACTTTTTAAACTAGCCCTAAGATAACCATCTAGCATCACAACTGCCTTATTTCAATGAATTATCTCAATCTAGCAGTTTTCTAACAATCAACCAGCAAACACAGTGACACATATAATTTAAACCAGACATATGTGCATGAAATGTATGTTTAATCAAACTGATAACAGACAAACACTGATATTAAAATCCATATGAAATGTATATTTTAACAAGAAGGAAACTACAGACACAATATTATTCTCTTAATATTTTTGTAACCACTAGTTTATCGTTTTAAAATGTCTGTTACACATTATACAGGTATTAAATGAACGTTACACACAAAAATGTACATGAATAGCAGATTACAATGAAGATGAACTGACAAGATTAATATACAAACAGATAATATAACAATAATTCTCTGCTGTTTACAATTTCCCCATATATATGAAACACATGCTTGCTATCTGTATTTACCATAACAATATGTTCATGCAAGACTGGAGAAAACTGAGCCTACTTAATCAAAAGTGGCTACCATGTTTCATAACTTAAATTACTCATATTCTATGTTTTTGCCCATTAGGATTTCAGTTTTAAAAGCATTTTACAGTCTCATCTTTTGGGCTTTCTATTCAGACTAATGTATTAACTAAAATTCTCAAAACAAAATTTATGCTGAATCGACAGTTTAGTGAGTTATTTTGGTGAACAGGATATCCAACTGCTATTATTATTTAAAGCTGTGTATTTCCTTTTGCCATACAAGTTAAACTAGCAGACTTTCACCTTACTGACAATCTCTCGACCACTAGAAGAGGAGTTTCACCTTTTGGACTACCTACCAGTCAGTCACCACAACATTTATATTTTCTCCAATCTTGCATAACTTTGTCATACTCAATACCCATATATAGTTCCACTAGTCTGTAGTGTACTGTTAGTGTATTCATGTAACATGCTTGATTTACAGTCGCTGCCTTAATTTAACCATAAGCTTGCTAGCAATTTGGCACATGGGGTAAGAATTCTATACTGCTAAATTTGCACCCACACCCAAGGAGGAAGCTTACATTTCAACCAATAGTTTTATATTCTACTTATCAATATTTCAAACACAAAAATATATAATTTTCCATATCAGATTCAAGGAACAAATTTGAAAAAAAAAGTTCACTTCAAGCCAAAGATCAAAGAGATGATAATTTGCTTCTCAGACAAAAGAATAGAAGAGACTATAAACTGCTCATTAAAGATAACTGATAATAATTTTAACCACTGACAAATCCAGCATAACATGCAGCCAGCTTAATGGGTCAGTCTGATTTACTGTATACAAAGGCATGTGTTTCAGGGTTAGTATTTCATAGTTTAGACTAGCTCCAGGTACTGTAACAGGTATGTAGCTCTAATCATTGATACACTGAGGGTTTCTCGCTCAACATGAAATGTAAACAAGCCATTTATGGTAGTCTGCCAATTAACCTAGCTTAACGGTTTCCCCCGCTTTACTTATAAACGGCATAGGTAAGCAGTCTGCAGTCAGTCTACTCATACTCTCAGTTATAATTGTCAATTTGCAGCACTGTAATAGATATCAGGTGTGCAATTTACAGAGAAACTAGTCATAAAAGTCAAGGCAATTATTATGTTAGACTCAAGTAAACAGTCTGAGGTGCCAACATTTCAAAGTGACATTGCCGGTTTCCCTGTCATCATGTATATACTCCATAACTCTGTTACAAAGCCTGGAACCAGTCAAGGTCTCTATTTCGACACTGATGCAGACGAATACCAGAAATAAGTTGGTAGTTATCTATCGCCTGCTCCCTGAATAAACACTCTACTTCAGAAACATAAACCTCTTCTTTTCATTACCATGGCAACAGTAAACCCACTTTTGAGTATGTACAGGTGAGATTGTGTTTGGAGTAGGCCTCCCCAAGAAAATATATTTTCAACATTTATCACCCTAAAAATGAAGCAATCATATCAAAGTTTAAAGTTTTATTTCCTGAACTTAAAAGCAAGGCTTGTAACATTCCAATCTTAGTATTCAAATCTGGAATCCTTACTTGATGGATTGGGGTACTGAGATTTAATTTCCTGATTTTAAAACATTTTGTTGCACGACTATTTCGAAAAAAATTGCAACCTTAGTATCTTAAGAATCACCAAGCATATGGGGGATTTTTCTAATCAAGGTTGCTTCATAGAGAAAAATGCTGACAATGCAGATTTCATCATGTAGCAGTTTATGCATGTTAGATGTAGGCATATAACAACCTAAGTAACCCAAATTCTAACAACTTCTCAAGAATATCCAAGGACACTCATAGTTCTGTATGTCTAATACCCCACCCACTAAACTTTCCCCACCCACTAAATTTTACCCCACCCACCAACCATCAAATTTCCCTCGCCTGGCTTCTGCTCCAGCCTATGACTCAGCCAGGTAATGATAACAAGAGCAGTTTATGATACACAATCTCTAGTAGCAGATGATGAAGAGAGAACATGCAGACCTCATATAAAACAAACAGAGTTCATATTCTGTTCACTTTGAAAAATCCTGGCAGTTTCTGGTTGTGTTTTTTTAGGGAATTCAAGTTTTTCTGTGAATTTCAGTTTCTGAGATAAAAAAGTTGTTTCCGACTACCATCATGTAACATATGAAGCTGTTTCTTAGAACGGTTGCTTGAATATAGAAACTTATCTCTTAAGTGCTACTTTTATTTACAAACTTGAAACTGCCAGATTTTCATCAAAGCTTTAAACTCATATGAACCCTGTTAACCCAAACCAAAATATTGCGCAACACTTTGAAGCATCTTTTTGAAGTTTTTCTTTCCAAACTTTTGGCTTTTTTCTCAAGTCAGGTACATATTCAAGAGAGTTGTGCATGTGTTCTATTTAAACAGATAGCAACATCTGGCTAGATTATTTCTGTTATTAGTTTCTGAAAGTTTCTAAATGCTGAATATGATACTTAAAATTGGTCTAATCCAAAATGAAAAGCTGGATGCTTATTGTAAACAAGTGTTTCACAGATGGGGGGCTCATGTCTCATTAACAAGACATTAACCTCTGAATCCATTCACACATCTTTGGTTTGGGATCATTGCATTGGTAAGAGTGGTCTTTGATACAAGTAGCTGAGTGAGGTTTATAGTTGTTCAAAGTGACAGGCATCAATTATCTGATTGGTAATTAAATGAGAATCTGTTTATCTAAATAACTCAAATTTCTTGTTGTGTCTATAAAATAGGTATAACTTCTAAACCTGTCATTGTTGGTTAGTTTTAGCTTCGTCATTACCACATAATAAATAGTCTTCTTCTTCTCATTTCAAAGACTGACTATTTGACAAATATTTCTTCAGCCCTAGTAAAATGAAGCTACTTGTATTCAAAGACTGCACCCTATGATCAGTGTTGGAGCCTTCCTTTTGACCTGACCCAAAGACCATCTGTATTCCAGTATGTATGATGCAGACAAAACAGAAGGCTCAGTCACTAGTACCTAGCATCACTGTACATGTAAAGGTTAACAATCAGTTCTTGGTGATGTACATATATCTGAGACAAAGTGAATACACAGATATATCTACTCATCCAATCCACTTTTCCCATGTACATATATATATATATAGACATACTAGAGCACACACAGTCCATAGTAGGATGTTTGCTATATTACCATTGAAAACATCCACAATCAATAGTTTCTCTATGAACACAGTTGACAGCTATGCTTGTATTGCCATGTTTGTGATGATTGGTTTGGAACATGTACATGTATGCTACATCAAGGACACATGCGGAATAATTTATGCATTGCATACTGCTCAATACACACTTGAATTTATCAATAATGCACAAGGACTTAATATCTCACCCAGGAAGTTATTAAACCACTGATCTTGGCAAAGGAAAACTGAAATCCCCAGATTTTCAATCAAACTGAATGTTAACCTAGTGTCATTTTACGACCAGAATTTAATTCTAGCTTATACCACTGCATAGGTTTAAATTCTGGTCAACTCAGCAAAGTAACATAAGCGAAAATAAATGTGTCAGTCCAGTCTATAAAGAAAGCCAGATATTTATAATCAAAACAGTATATATTACGTAGAGAGTATAACATCCTTAACACCCATTGATTTCAGACATTAATGTAAACATCTGGATACTATAGTATATCAGTCCATCAGTCCACTGGGATAGATCAACAGCCTTTGCCAAAATCAATACGCTATCCCCCACCTTACACCATTCCCCCACCCACCTAGCCTACTTTACCCACCTAACCTACTTTACCTAACCAACCAAAACTAGCATTATTAAACTCAAAAGAAGAACAATTTCAACCATTTTGTTCCAGATTCTGATTTGTGTGTAGACATTAAAGTGACCTTCAAAGATTGATTGTAAAAATGGTTGCCATGGAAAAAAGCAGCAGTCACTTTCCATCAAAGGTAATATCATACATAATCTCTAAGCCTATGTGAAGTTTAGAGATTACTATCACACACTACTGCAATTGAAACATGAGCAATTGCAGCTGCTGCACATTCCATGGTTGACGTTTTATAATTGTGCAATCTGAATGGCAACACAAACATAGCTGGCATACAGAAAGAACTTGTTTACCAGCATGATATTAGAGCCCATGAAAGTTACAACTTGAAAAAAGGCAAGTGTTTTCAGTAGTTGGTGTTGTACAGCTGCACCCATTGTTCTTATATAATAAATATCATAGAGTCATTCTCAATGTACAGGAACTATTAACTTAACACAGTTGAACATTAGTTGCATCAACATTGAATCACTTTTTGAATGCTGTTATTGAACAAGTTCTTTCTTTTACATGTTCACATAACTTCGGTCATTAGCATAGCCCCTTTACCAATATAAAGACAAATGTTAAGTTATTTTCATGTGCCTCAACATACACCCTAACCCCTGGCCATCCTTTAGCCTCAATACTAAGCTGATAGTTGTATGTCCAAGACTCCAACTGCTCAGTCATACATACCTTTCACTCTCATCTGCTGTTTTTGTGGCATCCTCCAATTTTGTGAGGGCCTCTTCAAGTTTCACCTGTGTTCTATCCAAGTCATCTTCTAGCAGTTGGATTCTGCGTGTGTATCCCTTGATTTCTTCCTCACACTGTTGGGAGAGAACAAAAAAACAACAACATTAACTCATTGCTTATAACAAGAGTGCATAGTAAAACAATTATCAGACATGTTCTATTCAGCAAAATTGACCAATCAACTGAAGTTGCACTGAACAAGATATATGTTGTTAGTACTGTTGCATATATGATAACAATGCGGCCTTTAACCTGTCTTTACAGCCACACCAACTACACAGGCATCATTCTTACCAATCATACTATGAACAAAGCCATTTCAACAAAACTTCATCAAATGTGTTGTAGTTCTTATGTTGGGACTACTTTTTTTGAATTTGACTAGATAACTACACCCTGTTAACTACCTTTGAGCTACACTGTTCTTCAAGGTTTCAATGTCTTTTCTTTTCAATCATGTCAAGCTACACTGTTTTCAACTGTTTTCAACTGTTTAACAACAAAACTGTAAACTGATTTGTGATAAATATCCTATTTCTTGCTGCACCTACGCAAAAAACAGACCCATCAAAGTTTAAAAACCTACGAAATGTTTTCAAACACAAGAAACATTAAGTGAAATTTAATACAGTTAAACTAATGACACATACTGTACGGAATTTCATTGATAAACTGAATGCATTGTTTAAACAGCCGCAGACAACAATACTGGCTGTTCAATTCACTACACTTGGAAATTTCGATACAGTAGGAATGTAATTACATGTACCATTTTTGGGGGAAATTGAGTAATCAGACAAATCGGAAGTATTAGATCTAACTTTAAGCTTGAAATTCTTGGGGGATATGTAGTGAATCTAACAGTAATCTCAATGACAGGTAGCTATTCTAAATACTTCCATTTTTCACATACTTGAAATGGCTAAGCAAAAACTATTTTTCAGTTACAGTAATCTACTCTTTTTGAATCTAAAACTAGCTGAGAGAGCATCTTCCAGTTATAATTATTCATATATTTACTGTTTCAATTTACTACTGTTAAACCAGGATTATTTTCTGAACTTGTTCTCATGTTTTCTATCTGTTTCTATCTGTTCATTCTATTGCTCTCCATAAATCTACTAAGCTATTTTGCATCCCATATAGAACATCAAATCAGCTTTATTTTTCATGTTTGACAACCACTAACTCCCCTACCAGCTTTGACAATATATAACAACCTGTATACAAGCAGAACCAGTCAAGCTATGTTACCTTACACTGTGACAAACATACCTTACAACATTACTGCCGAGATATTTTTTATGTGCAAAGGCCCTGGCTAGGCAATAACGCTGGAATGTTGGGACATCACTGAGAGAGAAAATATGCTGATTTACAATACGCCAGTACATTTCATTCATTGTGAAACCAGCCATTCTGTATGTAAGCAATTTTATATATAAGGATTGGGCTCATCAGACCATAAAAGTTTTGTTAAGTCTCAGTCGGTTTATTACGTACGACAGGCTTCGGTTAAAGCTACGCCCTACCATAGGCTCCAAAATAAATACCTAAACATTTGACTCAGTAACATGTGTAGCTACAGTGCAATGGATATCTTTTGCCATTGTTTTCAGTCCATAATGGGTATCAAGTACACTCGCTTTACCATGAACAATCTAACACATCTATCAAGAAGTCCGACTCCTCCAGAAAAAATAGTAAATCTTCTATACATTAGCTAAAAGTTTTCCTTTTCTCCTATACCAAGATGTTATCATAGTGTTCCCAAGTGTTCTCTACCTTAAACAGCCACTACTTAACCAAATAGAACATTCCAAATCCAGCAGTTAATAAAACTAAAATTTGGGAGTTTTACGAGTAAATCAGTACAGATAAAACTGAAAATCTTTCCTATGTCAAACTACATTAAAATATCAAGGTTTAAATCTAACATTCCTTAAAGATGACATGATAAAAGTTCACCCTGTCTCAAAGGTTTAAAGGGGACTAGACTGCCCGGACTAGAGATCAGGATAATCATGAACCAATTTATTCAAGAACCCCACAGCTTGCCACTTATGCTCATTTACACATGATTTCAGACTGGCCATTTCACCATGTGTACAGTCCACCCCTCATTGCAGACCAGACTTCATATCAAAAACATTAGTGACATAAGGCAACATTTTATTTGGACTTAATGTGCCGCAGAAACGCAGAAACGTAACAGTAACATTCTTCATGAATTTCAGTAACTGGTAATTCTTAAAAACCTTAAGAACTAAATACTGGTTACTAGTGGTACAAATACATCATTGTTCAGCAGATAGAGATAACTTGTAAGGATTGAAGTTTCACTTTACTGGTTTATTGTACAAAACTTATCTTACCGGTATTTTACATTGAGACTATCATATCTGACATTGCAATATAATGCAGGTCAATGTTATCAGAATACCAATATCAAATATTTGTTCATTAGATTTAGTTATTACATGTACTTTGATTAGGTTGTAGTACTTGAACATGGCCCATATATGCTAACTGCAGTTTGTATCTTACCTGCAAAGTAAACAAACTAGGACTTAAAACACTGCATTGTGGTGTTTTACTGTGTGTATAAAAGGGACAAGATCACAGAACACAACAGCTTTTACTTTCAGAATAAACAATATTATGAAGTGTGCAGTAATACTACCTAAAGGTCTAATTCTTTTACAATCAAGGCAAATATCCCTATAGACAGCATGTTTTTTCTGACATGCCCAAGGCTAAGGTCATAAATCTCAAATTCCAAGGATTTTACATCTATAGGCTTTAGAGCATCTAAGTATGTTTTAGAGCATCTAACTGTTTGGTTCTCAACTTTGCACTCAAATTTGATCAAATCTGATCAAAGTTTAAGACTGAAGTAACAGCAAGACTAATCACAAGTTTTTCATCTGATTCATGAAAATTGCATACAACCCCTTAGCCATAACATTGTTCCTCCTTACATACTGGTTGTCAACACTTTTCATTACACACCACATACAAGGTATCCAGGTCAGACGGACATCGTTCATCATATCAGGGGCGACAGGCAGAGAGCTCCAGTTATGGATATTTACACACTAACAATTAATTACTGGGTGTACACAATCAATTAGTGACTGTGTGCACCTGCTGACAGTTACTTGTACCTTATGACAGTGGCTAAGCTTAGCAGTTATAACGAATCAGTAGTATCATTGAATGTCATAGTCGTTTGTGTAATTTTTCTCCCAATCTCTAACATAGGCTGGACATTTTTGCCTTTTTTGCTGGTCACATTCCCTACATTTAGCACTTGTCAGTAACCCTAGGGTAAAGGAAAAACTCATAACTGCCTTCTTAATTCATATTTCATACAGAAGTTTCTGTTAAACAACAAGTTGAACCATACCCCCACACTTCATAAAATAAACAGCTATATGCCTGATATCATTATGTGTGCCTATGTTTAAAGATTGCTTTTCAATTGGTCTGCCATAGAGAAATTTGGTGAAAGTGGTTAACCAAAATGGGAACAGTATTTTAACATGATTGTATTCTAAGGTTTAACCATGTCCACACCTTGGAGCAACTCTTAAATTGTTTACATGTGAGTTCGAGTTTAGATATATATAAAGGTTTCTGTAGGTTTCATGTTTCAATAATCAAACTAAATGTTATTGGATTTCATCAGATCCTAAATACTCAATACTGGATCTTTGGAGATGTAGATGCCTGTTTGCAAGAAGTAATCCACTACTTAGTATCCCTGTATAGCTGGACTAGTCTATAATTGGCTGGCTTTACTGTTCAGATTGTTGCAGTGATGTACATAATGTCGTAACAGATCTATACATTTGTCTTATGACACATTGTACCGGACAGAAATGGGGAAACAAATTGCATCCCATAACAATTATAAACTCCCTACTGCCTGGGGACACAGGTCTACTACATTGCCTCACTATACCGGTACACATAATCAAACCAAATTAGTAGTAGAGGTATTTTCGGTCTAAGTTTCCCCTATTACTGGTAAATCTTGATTAAGCCATTTTCCCCTAAGGCTCTTTCTCCTAAATTACAGAGTCAGGCAACCATAGGCAATCATTAACATACAATTTATGACATGAATTATTTGCTATGAAATGTTTCTACTTTGGTGCACAAATAAAGCCGCTTTTCAGAAAGGACATCTTACTTTTAAATGCATTACACAAGGTCATATCTAATACCCATAATTGTTCAAATGTAAAAGCGAAGTAGAGCTATTTGCTCTCGGATGAGTCATGTTAAAAAGTTAAAATGTTATATTCTTTTTTCAGATCCAATCATCAGCTCTATTTTTGAAATCTTCCACTAAGCTACTTTCAGTTTTGTCTTAATTGAATAAACCATCAGAAGAGCTTATCTCTTTATGTGAAAGTTTGAGTTGGCAAAATATCAAACTGAAGATGAATATGGATTAGTTACAGTATATCTTCTTTAGTAACTTAATCAATGTCGCAACAAGTGTAAATGTATTCATGAAAACTTCCTAAAGCTGAGAGGTAAAATCATATCTGGTACATAAAGTCATAAAGGCGGATTTAAATAAACGTCTTGTTCTATCATTACATGACTCATCTAATAGGTAGCTCATGTAGAGGGTTTAAGCTCATTATTGACGTTCAGATGTAGAACTATGTAAGAGTTAGGTTGTGCAACAAGGTGTGGAGGTATTGAGTTTAACCATATAAAGAGTGTCGACATGGGAAAGTGGTTTTTGATTTCATTGGCCATGTGTAAAATATGTAACTGTAAAAACCACAAGACTACTCAAACTTGAGGAATGGCTTAGGAAGGTGTTTTGGGGGATAACAGAAAAAGGATTTCCTCGAAAGATATTTAATCACATTTTCCCCTATAAAGAAGATTAGGAATTCTCAGTCTCTTCCCAACAATATCATAACACCCGGGACTAGGAATTGAATCTCACAATGTAGAAAAGAGTTTATGGTAAACAGATTTCACAACACCTAAGACAGGTTAACTTTATAGTACAATATATATATGCCAATATGACCTGAAGCATCACCACTATGTGTCGTTTAATCCACTTGCGTCACAAAGGACTAAACAGTTTTACCATAGCCCCCTATTTAATGAAAAACCCTTCATCCCATGCAGAGACACTGAGAGAAACCATTAGGCCATATAAGTCATTGACCTATGCGGAAAGTAAACCAGCCTTCATATACACAATACAAGTACAGCCAAAAACAGTCTCTGAAAAAGTTGAATGTACTAAGGATGATTTTACTAGCTTGTGACATCATCTAGTCTTAACACTACAAACACCTAAGAAAGCTTGCCTAATTGAGGGTACAAAGTCTTCAATTAACACTAGCAAAATTAGCATACATATCAAAGTCATTATTGCCGTAATATTCAACTTATGTTAGGGACCATGTAAAGAGGTCAACAGCCTTGAATCAAATAATCTGCATATTCACTCTGTTCATAGTTCCTCGCCCTGCCATAATCTTCACTAAGTAAAAACGGAAATGTGATTTTAAACCAATACCATAGAAATAGGCTGAATTAATTAACTATGGATTTACTGAAATTTTATTACCCTAGTAAAATGTACAAAGTGTTACTACAAGTCAGAACAAAAGTAGTAAAAGTGGTTCTTAAACATTTCAGCCCACTCTGAAATAAGCCAGCGGGTCTACAGTGAACTAATCATTGATAACGCTTGGCTTGGTTATCATTAAACTCTAACAAATTTTGATATAAAGTCGACTCATTGTATTCAACACTCCTCTACTTGGTATCAAGAGTAAATTGTAGATTAATGACTCTTGAAAGCTTGTGAGCACACACAGCGCTATGTAAACTGATGTAAAGTTACACAGTTATTTCACCTAAAGGCTGCAGGTGAAAATGTTGAGATTTTACAACCCAGTGACTGCGAGTTATTTGTTTAGTCGATAACCCAGATGAATAATGTACATACTACATTCCTGTACACCACATAGAAAATGAAAGTAAACCATTTATCCCAATTCATATTAACTTTACCTGTGGTAGCGTTTATGTAAAATATAATCATTAAAATTCAAAAATGAGACAGACACATTGCTCCTTTTTTGACAATATTATACAACAGAAGTATATGTACAGGATAGTTTCACAGTACAGTTATGATTTTACAGCAGGATCAGTTATATTGTTTATCAATTAAAACAATGCTTCCCCTTCAAACACAATTCATTTAGCCATATGAGTTGACTTGGACAATTAAGATTGATAACAAAATATGCTGCATATCTTTCACCTGCATGATAACAAATGTGGAAAGGACAATACATAACATTCAATGACTGCTTAGTGAGATAACTTGTCAACACTTCAGATAAACGTTTGAGTGTGTCTTTTCATGGTATACCTAGTCTAAGTCAAGCTATTGATTCCTCAGTTTTAAAAGTTAGTTAACTTTGAGATCCTTTAAATTATGTTCCGAAAAATGAAAAAATAGAATTGCCTTAGGCTTTTTCAAAATGTTGCAACTTGAGTTTGTAGCAAGAAATGATTAAGAGCCGATTCCCATTAATGAGCTTTTTCACTACTATTCCTTAAAATAACCCATGTTCATCAAGGCAGTTCTTAAAACTAGAAAACTAGAGATATCACTAAAAGTT
>ENA-OREC01000235-OREC01000235.1-marine-metagenome-genome-assembly--contig:-NODE-235-length-18435-cov-13.730690_pt1 | contig 18435 bp, 8 predicted proteins | sample MGYA00248626_ERZ508543 | MGnify/ENA primary metagenome ERZ508543 (study PRJEB26211, sample SAMN05518279) | marine metagenome | isolation source: Puget Sound, Washington, USA | host: Bankia setacea...
CATGCGGAATGGTAGGTGCAAAAATAGGTTATGTGCTCGGCTCCTCGTGCAGGGCAAGGCAGTTGTCGAATTTGGTAGGAAAGTATTCCTTGTTGATTGTCTATTATGAAAAACATTAAATAAGGCAAAAACAAGTATAACAGAACGCGCTCAAGCGTTTTCATGCACACGAAAACTCCAAGTGGAACCATTCAAGGAATCGAAATGACGTCATTCGTTCGGTAATTCTTCTACATATCTGTGCCAAACTCGGCACGAGATTACGCATCATGTCACATGGCTAGAAACACACTAGTTATATTTCTAGCAAACAACGTGCAAAATCTCAGATTGCCAGCAAAAAGTCTGAATTTAAATTTTATTGACCACTTGCTTGACCTATTGAAACGCAAGGCTTGTGCACAGCAACTAAATCTCAGGGAGCTGATGTGAGTTATTCATCAGGTGTGTGCGGCCATTCCACAACAGTATATTTATAGACACATTTTTTTCAAGGAGTACACGGTACACCTTGCTGTAGATGCGATACCAGGTGGATGTAAGTATTGAAATGAAATAAAATACGACATGATTTGGTTTTGCAGTTTTTGTTTTAAGGGTGTCCATGTTAACCCTTTAATTAAAGTGTGTTCCCATGATCAAAATTTAAAGAAGTTTTGTTTTATATATTAGAAATAAATCGTATTAAATTTATATTTGGTTATTTGTATTTTTCCCGAATACTTTTCTTAAAGTATAACAAAAACTAGGGGCCAATTAGAAATTCATTAAAGTGTATAATCATTTTATTAGAAATATTTCATTTTAGAAGAATTCACCAAATACTAGTATAATAAACACATAAAATTACCATAATAATAATAAATACGGGTATACTATATAAATTCAGATAAAATATATAACATTTGTACTGCAAATTAACAAACCGTAGTTAGCGATTCACGCCTTTACAAAAGAGCAGAAACAGTGTTCACTGAACATAAATTTTAAAATACCTGATACATTTATATGAAACTAATGTAAATGAAAGATGTACTCGTTTCTTTTGGGTGGAATTCGTACTTGTCCTGGCACTAGCGGTTCCAAGGGGGGGTGGGTGCACCTGGCGCGCCCCCCCCCATAAGTAGTCGAGCACAGGTCGCAAAAAGGGTCAGTATGCACCATTTAGCTTTTCTGCTTTCAACATTTTCTCTGTAGGTCAAAACATTGTATCAATTAGCGACAGAATGCACCATTTACCGACCTTATTTTCAAAAAATCCAGGATTAATGAGGTCGAAGCATGTATTGTTACTTCTCATGGCAGTTTCAAATATCGTTTCAGAATGTGTCACAATAATGCACGCGAAAGCTTCCGTGTGTCAAAATGATCTATGCAGTTCCAAATTGTTTCAAATACCGTCAGAATGCTTCATTTAGCGTCTTCTTTTTTCTTTTTTTCTCTGCAGTTCCAAATCGTTTAAAATACCGCCAGAATGCACCATTTAGCGTCCTTGTTTTCAAAATTGTCTCTGTAGTTCAAAATTGTTTCAAATACCGTCAGAAAACACGCTCTATCTTGTTCTTGACTTGTCTCTGAAGTTCCAAATTAGCATTTCAAATAGCCTTAGAATGTTCCATTTTACCGTCCATGTTTTCAAAATTATCAGGTGTGGCCAACCCACTACCTCATGCCCCCCTAACCCAAAATCCTAGATCCTCCCCTGCCTGGTGTTGTGGTTTAGTAAACAAAGAGACATTGCTTGAATAACATATCACTTATATTCCTTGAATTATTTTAATAATGTATACATATTAACCCAACATTCCTATGGGTGGATTCTGTAAATGGTTAGGTGTGGGTGAAACTAAGGTGTTCTTAAGTTCCTGGTATTCTTATATCATGTCAGAGTCTGTATATCAAATAACTGTCCTCCACTGTCATATAACAATAAATATAAACAGGAAAAAATACTTGTTTTACAGAATTTAAGAAACATATTTACTAAAATGTCTAAGTTTGGCAAAAGTGTGTTGCATTCGTACATATATCTATCTAGAGTTATTGCAGCAGCTAGAAATGACAATCTTAACTTGTGTACATAATTCATTCATAGACATTTGTGCAAATAGGACCAGTAAAATGTAAAACAGTTTTTAAAAAAATCAATAAATCACTTAATATTTATTTGCTATGTTAATTTGTTTATATTTTCTTTAAACTCTTTATCACAAATATGTAAGAAAATGCTTCAATTAAGATGTTACTTGTAAATGTTGATGTGCTGCTGCTGTTGTCCAATGGTGATGATGACAGGGATGATGATAGATGATGCAAAATTAAATTCTTTATAAAAGAAGCAGAAAAGAAATGTGCCGATGCTATCTAAATCAAACTCATTGTTATGTGCAGACTATCTGGAGCTAGAGTCTTTATATCGAAAATCTTTTTTATATCATGTCTCTTTACTGTGATTCACATGCAGACGTTAACTTATTTGTCTAACTCTACACGAGTTTACTGTGACTGTAGATTCTCGTGTTGTGCGATCCAATCAAGCGCGACCGAATCCCGCGCGTGATCTTTGAAGTGTAAAGTGTCATCCGGGTACCACAACTGTACGAGCTACATATATGTACAAAGAGAAACTGACATCCAACAACTTCTAGAGGCGAGTTATTTTAATTCATTGACGATAGCGAATGTTAAATTTATGTTAATATTAGATACGACAGTGTGACAGGCTTTGACAATGTAACAGTAAAGCGTCTGAGCGACTGCAACAAACACCGGTTTGTGATTCACACATTTTCACAGTTTCAGAACGTTAGCAATGCACGTTAGTGGAATGACACTTTATCCGGGACACAACGGGGTAACATCTACAGTTATGGGAACATACCAGTTCAGTTTAGAATTACCACAGAAAATGCTGACAGTTAACACGTCTCCAGAAATGAAGGTATTCGACGTAACGAATGAAGCAAATAAAGAAAATCAGGTAAGCTTCTGTAAATGTTTTTTTTTCATCTTATTTTCATTTTTATTGTTATAGTATAAACAATTATAATTATCTTTAGAAGCATCTGTGTGTAGATAGTATCCTCTGATGTGAGATACAGTAGGTGTGTATGTTATTTACAATGAATGGTCATCTGTCACTGTGTCTAGTAGTGGTTATTTTCTGGAGGGCTAAAGAAAAGATTACAAGCGTTGAAAAATGGTGTACTTACAACGTGTTGACATGTATCGAGATGAGACAGCAGCCTTATGATGACTGTATGCCCTTAATTAAATATAACCCTGGATGTACACTGTGTATATGTGAATGAAAGTAAATTGTACATGCTTAGTGGAGTATAATTCAAGGTAACTATTAACATTATAGACATTATAACTTTCTCCTTACATTATTAACATTTCGTATTATTTAAAAAAATATTACTGTTACTTGTTGTTAAAATCTTACAATAAAACAAGATTCAGATACCATTCAAATATTCTGATTGTTTTCTTTACAATAATTTAATGAATAATGCAAGTACACTAAACAAAGTATCTAACTCTAGTTTAAGACTGGATATAACTTTGACATTTTTTCAAAAAATACTACATGTGATTGGAAAAGGTCTTTAATGTTGTATACTTGTTGTAATACTTGTACACAATCGGTAAGTTTCAATTAATACTTGCATTTGTGCCTTTAGCATCCTATAATACTATAGTGAGTCTTTGGTTAACAAGTACGAAAAAATGCTAACAAATAGACCGTAGTTAATCTATTGCTGTGATAGCACTTTGTTTTACTCAAACGCTCATTATTTTTAAACATCAAAACGATTTCCTTATGGTTTGTAGAAGTTTTCATGGGCCATTAAACCAAGAAATTTTCATTTGTATGCAAAGCTATTCTATTTATGTCAGCCCTTCATTATAATGTTCATACAGCGGAAACTCCAACATTGAGGCTTTGCTTTATTCTGCATTAAGAGTTTGCGAGGACAAAATTGTCACGTGCTCGGTTTGAGTTGGGGACTTAATTAACATAGATATGAACCATACCACACTTTCTGGTGCTTTGTATAAAATTGACTCTGCAAAAATGTGCATTGCTAACGCCAGTCAGAGTCAGGTCAAACAGGTTCAAACCAAAATGACAGTAATGTAAATAAGTGGAGCAAAGATCTACTCACATAGAAATCAGAAATGTTGGTTTACATTACCATTATTATGAGCTGTTCAAATGTCAAAAAAGAAGTCCTTCGTTGTTTTTAGACTTATTGCCAGGTGTTTATAGCCTTTTTTGAATTTAAAAGAAACAAGTGATCCAATTTCAACTTTTGAATTTTGTATATATGGCTAAAGCAATTTTAAAGTTTATATAAGTTGCACTCTATAGCCGCTTACTATATAACAAACCAAGCCCACTTGAGCTTGCTAAATCCCTCGGCACATCAAATAATTACAGTTTATTCATCCTATTATAGCACAGAGCATAAGTCTAAAATGTAAACAAATGGAGAGAGGCATTCAAAGACAAAAGCAGAAAAAGCAATGATTAATAATGCATAGATACACGATGATACTTAGTAAATATGACAGTTTTCAGTACTTTATTGTAGTCTCATTGAATCCTGAGTTTTGTAGTAAAGTTTAATAAGACAAGTATGAGCATAATGACTTCAGCTAAAACAACAGAATACATGTGTAGTGATTTGTCATTTTCGTGCTAACAACATATATTAACAATTAATTGCCACTGTGTGTATGTTGTACAATGACAATTGCACACGTCCTAGAAAATGGTTGATAGCTACAAGTTGTAAGGGTGCATTTCTCTTGTGTAAGTAAATGCTTGCAAAATGTGAAAATTGCTTCTTTCGAAAAATCACCATTTTAACACCGCTATTTTTTTCTACAGTCAGAAATGCCATTTAAGGTTACAAAAAAAGACCTTTAACATTCTTCAAACATACACAAAAGAAAACCTTCAAAATAAAAAGTAAATTGTGACATTTTCATACATAGTTTTATTCGCTTTCATCCACTAACGACATAAGATGAACTATTTGATTTCATTTAAACAATTTGCAAGCATCAGTAATGCTACTAACATGATTCATATAGCATACATTGTGAACATTAATGTGTTCTTGTTTGGCAGTTGTGTAGAAACCAACTTGGTATATTGTTCATGCAGATAATTATTCGAATACCTAATACAAGTCTTAATCAACACTGTGAATATCCAAGTTACAGTGATTGAAAGTGGACCTATCAGAGAATAAAACTTAATTGGCAGAAAGCAAAGTTACAAATAGTCTATTGTTATGTGAACAACTAGGTTTAAGTCTTGTGTTTAAACAAAATGGCAATAAAGAAAACCCGTCTAGCATTAAAGTATCAAATAGCCATAAATGTTCACCAGGATTGATTTCCGTCATACAATGGAAAAGAAATTATTTCGCTCACCATGAACAAACTTCTTATTCTTGCAGTGTTTGATTGATTTAATTTGTTTCCGCAGCAATTTCAAACAACTAACAATAAGGTATTTATTCTGTGGCTGCCTTTTTTCAGATGTAAATGATAGTCTTTATTTAGTATATCCAAACTGAACGCTGATTCATACACCTTGGTCGTCAGCGTTCAATGATTTGCAATCTAGAAAGGCTTTATTATAGGTCCCAAAATGCAAAAGACTATTGTTGTGTGGCGTGCAATTAAATATTTGACTTGATTGTTAGGGTTGCTTGAATTTGATAAGTCATTGTACTGTTTGGTTAGAAGGTTTGTTTGATCAGTCACAGATATTTGCTTTACTGTGGTATCGCTGAGATCTTTATCATAGTTGACCCTATCTTAATATGTGTATTGTGTTCCTTTGACTAACGTTAAACTTTATATAAAGTCATTTGCAAATCTTAAACTGATAGGAGATCTCTCTACCATTTAAACATGTTTTGTTGAAGTTGCCTAATCAATCATTTATGTAATATTGTCTTTTGTTTTAATCGCATTTAAAACGATAAACTCGAAAAAAAACATTGGAAGCTGATTTTTAAATCGACTTACAATGTAAAGCACACAGATTTAGTTGAAAATGATCTTACAGACTCATATATAGTGTTTTTTTGTGTTTTTGTTTAACAATGTGTGTACTAAACATATTGCTTATTGCCTGTGCTAAACATATTAATGCTTTTAAAAACATACAACAATAAAGCATAATATCCAGTAACAAGTGTTTAATGATTTCCTATATAAATCTTACCAGATTTGATCTCTAGTTTAAAAGATGACCGGCTAAATATTTTCACAGTTTAATCTATTATAGGAGGAAATTATTGACACAGTATTTCTCACACGCTATTGTCACCAGATCACAGTATTTATCAAGGCTTTTTTGTTGCCTTTTCAATTTCATTCACAATATCAACAAGCTTAGGTTTTAAAGTTAGAGAGTTCAGCTGTACTATGATTTTTAATCAAAGTTTTGAGGGGTTGGATTTCCTGTCCTTATACGGTATATAGAGTACAAGAAATCGGCCCCATGTTTTGCCTTCCCACATTATCTTGGTTATATTTTGTTTATCAGTCGAAATAATATACCGGCACATCCAACTACAAAGTGTTTTATTTAATTCAATTCTGTATCAAACTTGATGGGCTTTAACAAAGGGGAACAGATTTGTAGTCAAGTAAAAGGTGTAAGAGGAAATTTATAAAGGTAATAAAGCATGCGATTTGATTAGGCAAATGTTTCCCAATTTCCAACCACGTTTATGACAGATCTAAAAGTTAATAAATCACGTTCAATATTCCCAATATACCAGGGTCTTTTGAATATGTTAATATATGGACTTAAGTACCAATAAATGGAGTCATAACGTGGCAATGTACGCGGACTTGTTTAACAGATTTGTATGTTTGCTTTGATAAGAGCCTGGATTAACATAGGATCCCATGTACAATAGAGGGTTATATCATTTATACACAAGTCGTAACAATTACCAAACCACAGGAGAATACAAAGTTGTCTTCATGGACATGATAAAAGACCTTACATGAGTGTCTTGTACTGTTAGTGAAAGTCTTATAGAGTTTTGTGTTTAGTCTTTCATTTATCTATGGAAGCATTTAAATTTCTACTTGAGCCTGCAGATTTATTGCAGATTTATAATAATTTCTGACTACTATTTTAAACAATTTTAAGGCAAAGATACAGGTGTTAATGAAAAATAGTTGCGGCTTCAAATGGCCATTGTTCCAATCTTCATGTGAAAGCCCCTTGCATTATGTGTTTTGTCCTTTTCTAGAGGTGCTTTAATTTATAAGTGATAAAATTTCAGCTAAGGTTCCAGACTCTCTAACCATTCAGCTGGCAGTTACTGGTCAGACCATCTTACTTTGCCAACCTTCTGACGTGTGCATCTTCCATTCTTGTTTCCCATGGCATGGTCAGCTCCATGAGAAGGACTGGTTTTGTTGCTGGTTTGTAGGATGTAGAAATGACCTTTTCTAGAAACTGCAGTTGTTTATTTACATCTAATCGCTGCTGCTGGCAAGATTGTGCCAGGTGATCTTGCGCATTTCTTTCTTTCACCATTTTTCATGAGTATTCCTAAAGCTTTCGTGTTGTATAAACAGCTTATTGTAAATATAAGATTTTTTCATCTTGCAGTCGAAATAATCATAATTTTAAAAAGGTAATTGGAAAATTATTAACTTCACAGGTTTCCAGAGTAACCACAGCTGGTTATCTTAATTAACCTTTTTGATTCATATTTCAAGTACCCAGGGAGTCATAGTACACTAGATGGGTCTACATTGGTTGTATTTTCTTATACACAAAATAAGTTGGATGTCAGAAAGGAATGTACATACATGTGTATTATCAGCCTGTAACTATGCATATGTACTTTTAGAGAATGTAAAATTAAGTTAGAAACAGTTGATTGAAGTTGGTCAGTATATAAATATCTAATATGAAAGTTGAAAGTAATCACTCCAGTTAGGTCTAACTTACACCAGAATAATGTTTTTGATTTTGTCAGGTTATAGCGTATGTGTACTTGAATGTTTGGTCGTGTAAGTACACCATGCAGAGACCAGACAAATATATGATTTATTAAGTAGATCAGTGACATATCCAACCTTTCGTACATTTGATTGATGGTCGATAGTTTTTCTCTAGTTCAAATGAGTGAATGCCTTGTTGTGTAAATATATATTTCCTTATTACAAAATTAACAAGTTTTCGTTATCTTTTTGGTTCTAATTCTAGATCAATTGATATTTGTTAGGGATGGTGTTGGATGAGAGGGGGGCGAGGGGTGTGTGTTAGTAGGAGGAGTTCATCTCATACATGTATAGAGTTGTTAAATTCATACATTAGAGAAGCTTACATTGGTTTGTGCTCAATTATGCACCTATTCTGTTAAAACTGTATATGCAGCATGCTTACCCAATGGTATTGCTGCACCTATTCTGTTAAAACTGTATATGCAGCATGCTTACCCAATGGTATTGCTTGGTTATTCAGTCAAAGATGCTGCATTTACGGTTGTGGTCATTGTCTTTGATCTGTCCTAACTCGTAGGCTCTAATCTGTACCTACAAACAATGTCTATCAACAGTCCAACACTACAAACTATTGGAGAGTATAAAACAACAAAACATGACCAAAACACTTGGATGACCTCTATCAACTGTCTATTTTAACTCAGGTGTGGCTATGAGCAATTATCTATATGGTCAGTAGTTTTATGAGGTAAAAAATCCTAGCCATGCGTATAATAGTTTGACCTTGAGTGCAAGTGTCAAAATCCCCCAGCCCAGATGTCGTAAATGCAGTGTTCCATAACTGTGTAATAAATGGTCTGATATTTTTAAGAGCAAACTTCTGAAACATTGAGTATATAGCAATGAATTGTGTTTTTAACTCTAATAATTGTTCTGTTGTCGCGTTAAATACCAGGAAACGTGTTTGGAAATGTAAAGTCTGGAACTGTGAAACAAGAACCTTTTCATTGGACCATAAGTTATGGCAGGTTCTATTTCAGTCATCGAAGAACCACATAGAAATATAGCCTCTATCTTCGGCTTCTTAGCAGCTATCTGTCTAGTTTTCTGTGTCCCCCACCCTAGCTGTAATAGACATGCCATTGTAAATTGCATGACAAGAGATCGTAACCTTATCCCCAATGTTTTGTTTATAGCCCTATACAGAGGCAGGCATTGTAAACCTACTTGGCATATTCAGTAGTTATCGTAAAAAGGCAGTATTTTTCTGGGTCATTAATTATAGACATTATTAGGCAGAAAAATGTCAGTTGGGTAAAAGAATCTTGTAGATACCGTTACATGTATCAACAAACTCGTATTTATCGATAAAATAGTATTTAAGTTTTAGACAATAATTAGTACCGTCTTAAATCTTTGGACAGTTTTAAGACATTTACATGAACGTTTTACATTTCTAGCCTTGTACACATTGATATTTGTGATTAAAATGCCTGGCAGGTGCTTATATCTTTGTTAGTACTGTGTATGTAGGGTGCCATCTCCTCTTGTAGCACGACAAATAAAACAGTCATTTACAGGTGCTTGTCACAGTGTAAGCTTGTAGTAATTAATCACACAATGGTTTAATATACAATGATAACAGTTAGAAATGCTTTATTCCCTTCACTGAATTTGAATAGTCCATGAAGTGAGAAACTCTGAAAAGATTTTAGAGATCTCGCAATTTCAGGAAATCCAGTATTCAGAAATCACTCTCATAGTTTGCTCATTGTCATGTTTCAGAAGTCTCACTGTTAAATAATTAATTGTTGGAATAGAGCTCGAATGACTTACAATCTAGTCTGTGAGTTCAAGCCCTATCAAAGACTCCCTTTGTTTCCTTGCTATTTTTGTTGTTCTTTTTTATTTGAGTTAAATTGTGAAACAAGCAATTTTTGCATTTGAAAATCAGGCTCGAATCTGTTCCTGAAATCAACCAGTACTTGGCAATGAGGGTTAAATTTCTTGCTGACTGAAAAAAAACAGGAGTCTTTTGATGGCGTTTTTGACACCTGACAGGCCTCCACTGGTTTCAAGTCAGACGTTCTAACAACTGCGCCCCACCATAGTTTAACCATGTTACTCACTCATGGTCAATATCAACAGTTCAACCAACATTGAGATGGTGTTGATATGAAAACAGCAATTTCATTAAGAGTGGTAACATTTGATACTGTCAGTGATTGGTAATTTTGTTAGGAGATGTGAGTCATGTAGAAAAACTCTATGCACCTGGTGAGCTACACATTACAAAGGATAAAGTTGCTATTTACGTTGGCCTTTTATTTTCGAAATTAGCGATTTAACTCACCTTAGATTATAGTTTATTAGATTATATGTGCAGCTTTCTTTATCCATCAGATGTAATAGTGGAACTAAAAGGTCATAGAAACGGTGGAAAAACATTAAAAAAAGGAAATAAGCATTTGTTAATTGCAACCTGGAATGCAACTCATTTTCTAACCATACACATTTGTACTAGGTTTACTTTACTGATTTACTGCTTTCACTTGTGAGTTTAAGAAACATGATACTTTTTGCTGTTGTGGTTAATGCTTTCTGAATGGAGACAAATACTCAACTATTAGTTTGGTGTTCTTCATAAAAATGCTGTGTAAAAGAACCTGGCATTAAATGGACAACATTAATGTGTAAAGAACATATTTCATGAATTTCTTGCAATTGCAAAAATATGAAAAGAAAACGAAAAATTAGTTTCAGCGTTAAGATCCGGTTTTACAGTACATAGAAGTTGTGTGACCGCCAGTATTGGCTCAAGGGAGTTGGGTGGATCTGTCAAGTTTAATGTGGCCCATCAGTTTTACCTTTACGTTTGGCAAGCAACACAAAAACAGTCCATCCTCCCTTTTGTTGTTCATGTCTAACCCAAGGCATAACATTTAAGGTAGTTCATCCATAACTCTGTTCTGATTCTGACACTGTATTAACAAACCACTACAGAAATAGCTGGTACAAGCATACTGGTTCTTCAAAATCAACAAAGTCACATGATGGCTCGAGATCTTTCAGTTGGAATGTTATTCTTGTGGTTAAAAAAATCTGGTGATATTTTCTTCCTAAAGTTTGATACCAATTTCTCTTTATGGCAATCATTTGAAATGTTTTGGCTTTTATTACAAAGAAAATAATAAGGCAGTAGTCCAGAAAATACAACCTATACATTTTCATCATATTTTTATTTTCACAAGATCTTTTTTTAATTTTCTACTTTGCGGGAAAAGACAGGGAAATATTTTGGATGGTAAAGGTAAGAAAAAGAATCTAACATGGGTAGGGGTGGAAGACAGGTTTGTTCAACCCTCGGGTCAGCTGGGGGGTCGAAACCCTCGCTGCATTCGGGTCCACTCCCATCCCCCGCTGTCCCTCGGGTTGGACAAACCTGTCTTCCACCCCCAGCCATGTAAGATTCTATTAATACGCCTGTTGAAAAACGAGTTGTACTATAGTAATATTCGCTCTCTTAAATTGAAGAGTTTTCAATATTTTACTAAACTTGGTGAAAATGTTTCTGGGCACAATATCTCAGCCATGTTCGCTAGTTATAAGCATTGAATGACCCAAAATGGGCAAATTAAGCCTTTTCTGCTCTCTAAGTCGAAGAGTTTTCATCCAATGGTTGACGATTGTCTTTGTTACTGTGTTCCGCCAAGGCTTTGTGGATTGTAAAACATAACATGATAAAATATGGCATAGGTTTAATTAAACTGCATAAAAAGTATCATAATTTCTTCATAACATTTTCCCCACATGAATGATAACAAATAACAACTGAAATAAACACCATAATATGTACCACAAACTTTTGACAAGCAGTACTGTACTGTGGCATTTGGCACTCTTGTTGGTGACATATAAAACTTTGAACTTGACATTTACTTATTTATATTAAATGTAGTTGCCAAAAACCTAACATTTGAGCATTGCGAAAACAAAATAGCCAATTTGATTGTTAGACATTTAGACAGCTACAATAGCAAACCAATGACAAACTATGCAATGAGTTCCAGGCTGATGATAACAGTCACTGTGAACCAGATTGGTGTATTGTTGGTGTTACTTTTTGTATCTTAACTTTTCTACCTTAATATTAGCTGTAACTATCGTATATAATGAGTAATTTTATGTCATATTCAGCCTTGAATAGGTCCATTACACATTTTGTACTGTTATTTGTGTACATTTCCTCAATTTCCTAAACCCTAATTACCAATTACTATCACATTCCTGGATACAAAAAAACTACCTTACTTTTATATCATTAAAGTTGTACATAATTGTTTGAGTTATATTTGAATTTTTTGATAACTGAAGCAGAACCGTAATTGACACATACTTAAATTTTGGTAGAATGTGTGGTATAAGTCTGTTGCATTAAAGGTTGTGATTCTAATTTTGAGGTATTTTTGTCAAATTTTAAAAGTTGGTACAAATGCAACATCTACCTGGCATAAACAATATGTATTTGGATAGCGCTTGAAATCTATAATAACAATGACCAACAATTTAACAGACTCATAAAGTTCAGCCTTATCGTTTGTCTAGGCGCGTGGGTCAAGATAGAAATTGTCATGGAAACTTATGTCTGTTAAATTGTTCATTAGTATTATAATACTTTTCAAGCACTATCCTACTACATACTATACAAATTATTCTTTAATGCAAAGAAGTTGTTTCATTTGTAGCAACTTATAAAATTTGAGCATTTAAACTCAAAATTAGAATCACAACCTTTAAGTCATTCTTTACTGTATCTGTTACTCTGTACATCAGATATTGAGCGACTGAAGGATTTAACTGTCTCAGCTTTTAACTTCCACTTTCAATCCATGGTTCCCCAACAGCTCTACTAAACTGCCACTTTCAATCCATGGTTCCCCAACAGCTCTACTAAACTTCCACTTTCAATCCATGGTTCCCCAAACAGCTCTACTAATTACCATGCAGATAATATAGCATAAAATGACTGTAGTGAAGGGCAGATGTGGAAGGCTATAATATTTCACCATGTTTTATTGATTTTGCTATAATTTCATCATTTATTGATCCAATCCCTCCTCTACCCCAACCTAGAAGCTGCAATATGAACACAAAGTAGTGAAAATTAGATTATTGTTAAAGATGCTAGAGGTGCGAAGTTACATAGAGGTTGTGTTGTAACATTGGCCTCTAGGTGTAATACATATAGACCACTGTATTGTTGTTCGATGGCTATACTTGAATGACCCGTCTACCCTTTCTATATGTACAGAGATGGTGTAGATAGGTACACTGAATACATTGGGAGTCTGAACAATGACATAGTAAACTCCGTTATTGGTGACATACCTGCGTAAATTTATACCTCAATCTAAAAATACTAAAAATTCCATAAATGTAAGTGAACCACAACCGTATAGCTGTTTAAATACAGTTCAAGTTGCTAGTTTGTTGTATACGCGTTGATTTCAATGTTAGTGGACAGCTGCATCCCCCGTGGTGAGATAATGGTTTCACCTTGCTAGTTACACCTGAGAACAAAGTGTGGCTGTTAGATTAGAGACTAACTGACTGATAGATAGACTGTAATGATGTAAACACTGGCCTTCAAACTACACTCACTGATTGATAGAAGAACAAAACAGGAATAGAGTGAAGGAAGAACAAAACAGGAATAGAGTGAAGGAAGAAATTTAATAAACCGGATACATTATGTGAACAAGATGCTGTTGACATCACAGATTTACTCACCTGTAAGTGTCACATGTTTTCATCGAGCATTTAATTTACTTTTACTTCAGTTTTAAAATAACCATACCAGCGTTTACAAATGTATAGTTGTTCACTAGAATGTTTTTATATGTAAATAAGTTACATTGTTACACAGTTAGAGGAGAAAGTTTTTATATAATGTGTTGTATGTTAAAGTTTGTAATTGTTGTTTTCATCATGTACGTATATATGCTGTAGGGTTTTTATAATCAATAGGATACAACGGACGGCTAGATAGTCTGTACAAATTAACTCTTAGCTGTCGATGATTCATAGATAGGAAATTTAATATAATGTCAAACCTCGATGTACACACAAGGCAACAAGGAGGGTCGATGTACATTATAACAAGGACACAACGGTGAACTTTTCTGTGTAGCCACTTTACTGTCAAGTATAGTTTAGTTTTGCTTTCAACTCTCAGTTAGTTATTTAGAATTTGTTATTAAAACATTCTCATTTAACTCAATACATAGGCATTTTTTTGTGAGCTGACGTTCATATCGCAAATTGTACTGTCGAGATGTTGACACACTGTGTAGTATGCAACCACAATAATGTAATTATGCAAATGAGTGGGTATTAATTTGTTTTAATTGCAAATTTAACTATGATTTTAGAAGACAATATTCACAGTTGCAAAAGAACTATTTGGTTCTTTTGAGCAGTATCCCAAACACATAACCCCTAATTAGATCACTTAAAACTAAGACCACTTCATGTTCAGACCACTTCATGATTAGACCGCATTGTGATAAAATTACTTCATACACTTTAGACATTTGAAAGTAAACGAACTGAAATGAACACTCCTGAGTCATATATTGGCTATACTTTATACTTACATTTGAACAGTATGCAGATATGTACTCAATTGTTCCTCATTTGAACATACAGCTGCTATAAAGTATTGAATTAAAACAATAGCATTAGCCTTGTCTTATCTCTGTTACACTATGCATCGTTTGTCCAAAAGCTTGAAACAATGTACAGTAAAGTTGACTTTTGTGATAAAAAAACAACGTTATCAGCTGCGATAAAAGCAATTGCGATTTGATAAGTTTCCTTTTGAACTTCCAACCACCAAGTGAGTGAAGTTATTGGATGGTTGTATCCCCATTATGTGCTTGTAACTTGTGTTGAACTTCATCTTGTGTGTTGTGTTAAATGTTGAAGTTTCAAGGTAAAAACTGATCAATCAAACTTTCTTATTCATCATGTAATAAAAACGTTTAGGAAATAGGCCGATGAGCCATTTATAATGTAACTATAAATCAAGGCATGGTGTAAACGTTTTCATGTCCTTTCCCTGTGATCAAACAAGCCAAAATATCTGTGTAATCATTGTCTCAAAACTTTGTCTCTAAACTCATGCCCGTAAATGAAACAAGTTAAGTTTAGGGCTGTTTGGGTAGGGACGGATTGTTTTATGCCTTTATGCGTGGTCACAAGTCACTTTTCATCCACCCACCCCCCTCCCCGATAATTGGTTCAATAAAACTGAGACATGTTAGCAAAGGGGGGTGGGTGGGGGAGTTTGCGAGAGACGGAGGAAAGTCAAGTGTGGTGGTGGAGGGGCATTGAATTTCATTGTCAAGCTTTCTCATGTACACAAGGTGGAGAGCTTCAGAGGGCAGTAAATTTATTCTGGTTTTATAATCAAATGTTGTAAATTGACTTGATAAGGCACATTGGGTTGATCCACTTGTACAAAATTTGACACTAAGATTGTTACAGTGTCCTTTTTATACCTCAACAAACAGACACAATCTTTATATGGCACATCTTTAAATAAGCGCAAAACCACCCTTGTCCCGACTCTTATTGTTTAAACAGCGACCCTCAAGACTGTAGTAACTGGATATGAGTTCAGAATGTATTTACACCAGTTTTGCTTTGAGGTATCTTACTTACATGGTACATGTCTTACCCAAGATTTTATATCATGTACTTTGTTATATTATCTTGAAAAGGGAAATGAAAGAAAGTGGAGAAGGCGACGAAGATGACTGTATACGGAAATTATGTAAAATCAAAGTGTGATCTATACTCGAGTAATGTGTGTACTTTTCAGTGGCTCTAGGCAATTGCAAACATAGTGTGAACTTCTCGATGTGTTTGTATATCTCAGTACATGTAATTACAAGAATAGTTCAGTATTTGTGTATAAAATGTATTATTATCCAAACCTCCATCTATCATAATACATCACCGATAGGCCAATATAGTGTGTGTTACAGTGTAGATGAGACGGCCACAATTTAGCTATATCTTGAGTAACTGTGGATATAGTGTTCACAGGTTTAAACTATGTGTGGTATTTTCATGTCAGCTCTGGTCTTATACTTTTATGAAAAAAATAACCCTGTCAAACGAAAACCAGCGAAATTTATGGCTACATCATAAAATTGGGCTGTAAGAAATATCATAAATTGTGTGTATCCAGGTCCAATCAATATATAGAGGAATACACAATGAGGGAGATGATAACATTGTGGCTGTTTGGTCAATTTTTACTTGGTCAGGGCTGTATATGGAACAGTGTCAACCCTGTACAGATGGACACTAGACTAGAGATTGCCCCGTTTGTCTGTTAATGGTCACAGTTTAATATCACTACAGGCATGCGAAACTCCTCCAAGGCATTGTGTCCGACTTTTATCTCAAAACTCCATCAGTGTAAATCATTGATCCAAAAGTTTTGCAATCCTTTCCAAATTTATCCAATTGTCACAGATACAATAGAGATCCATAAGGTACAATTAACCTTTACATAGTGCACTTTCATGGGTTGTTTTACTATATTCTGTTCAAGAGTAACCATGACATTGGCACTATTGATAAGCTCATCAATAGTTCAATGAATTGTGGTCTTATTGAGTAAATGGTAAAGCTATAGTAATTTAGACCTGTGTGAAAGTGAGAATGATGGTGTTCTTACCTTCAGTATGGTCTTTCGAGTGTTCTTACCTTCAGTATGGTCTTTTGAGTGTTCTTACCTACAGTATGGTCTTTTGAATGTTCTTAACTACTGTATGGTCTAAGAATCTTTTGAGCGTTCTTACCTTCGGTATGTACTTTTTAGTGTTCTTACCTTGAGTATGGTCTTTTGAGTGTTCTTACCTACAGTATGGTCTTTTTAGTGTTCTTAACTACTGTATGGTCTAAGACTCTTGAGTGTTCTTACCTTCAGTATGGACTTACTTTTTAGTGTTCTTACCATCAGTATGGTCTTTTGAGTGTTCTTACCTGCAGTATGGTCTTTTGAGTGTTCCTAACTTCAGTATGGACTTTTGAGTGTTCTTTACTTTAGTATGTATTATGGTCTTTTGAGTGTTCTTAACTTCAGTATACGTGGCCTTTGAAAAGAGTTCTATTGTTTTAACTTAAAATGTAAATATTGAAATCTGAGTCGTCAGTTTACGGTATGCATATGATTCTAGCTTGTCCATTTATCATGGCAAGGAAAATAAAATATCTTGTTATGATAAGGTTTTAGTTCTTTGCTGTATTTAAATGGGATTTGGCTCTACCTCATGTAAAGTATCAAATTATAAAATACAAAGCCTTAATATTGTTTGTAGTACATTTGTACTGAGTTTGAACATATATGACAGTATTTGTAAACACCAAGTTCATATATGGCTTAAACAATGAGATATGATAACACTTACAGCTGGTTAGATGAGAGATGTCTAAACAATGGCTAAAAAATGAAAAACATTTTGCCATGAAAAATGATCTGACATTTTTATCATCCACTTGAGTTAACAAATGGGCCAACCACAATCTAACTCTCCTCATATTTCTTACACCATCTTTTGGACCCTGCAGTTGTGTGTAGTTATTGTTAGCTTCTAAGCCTTTGGGGCAGAATCAGCATCCAGCGGTCATGTAGGTTTGCAGTTAACTGGTAACTTATGTTTGGTTCTTAGTGTACGTTCAGATCCCCTAGGTTTGCATTTAACTGGTAACTTATGTTTGGTTCTTAGTGTACGTTCAGATCCCCTAGGTTTGCATTAACTGGTAACTTATGTTTGGTTCTAAGTGTACATTCAGATCCTCTAGGTTTGCAGTTAACTGGTAACTTATGTTTGGTTCTTAGTGTACATTCAGATCCCCTAGGTTTGCATTTAACTGGTAACTTATGTTTGGTTCTTAGTGTACATTCAGATCCCCTAGGTTTGCATTTAACTGGTAACTTATTTTTGGTTCTTAGTGTACATTCAGATCCCCTAGGTTTGCATTTAACTGGTAACTTATTTTTGGTTCTTAGTGTACGTTCAGATCCCCTAGGTTTGCATTTAACTGGTAACTTATTTTTGGTTTTTAGTGTACATTCAGATCCCCTAGGTTTGCATTTAACTGGTAACTTATTTTTGGTTCTTAGTGTACGTTCAGATCCCCTAGGTTTGCATTTAACTGGTAACTTATTTTTGGTTTTTAGTGTACGTTCAGATCCCCTAGGTTTGCATTTAACTGGTAACTTATTTTTGGTGCTTAGTGTACATTCAGATCCCCTAGGTTTGCATTTAAATGGTTACTACTCTTTTGGTTCTTTAAGTGCACCTTAAAATGTGAACAGTACAATAAAACTTTGGTTAAAGTCCCATTTGTATG